>Ga0214921_10001309_pt1 | contig 42990 bp, 34 predicted proteins | sample LL1505_MetaG_FD_177992 | JGI IMG/M metagenome (GOLD analysis project Ga0214921, IMG submission 177992) | Freshwater microbial communities from Lake Lanier, Atlanta, Georgia, United States - LL-1505 | ecosystem: Environmental > Aquatic > Freshwater > Lake | place: USA: Georgia | collected...
TCTTCAGATTCTGTAATTGGTTCACTTTCATCAGAATTATTATCAATTAAACTATTAGATAATACTAAATTAGATTTATTAATTTCACTATTTGTATTATTCATATTATTCTTTTTTGCTAATATAAGCATTGTTATTTTATTTGAAATAACAATATTATGATAAACCCATATTTTACGGAATGTTTTACTAATTGTAACATCAGAAATACCAAAAATATCAGATATATGTTTTTTTGATAATGGAATATTATAATATTGTGCTACTAATAATATACAACCAGCTGCAATAGATGGTGGTTCATGTGTTGATGCTAAATCTAATTTATGTATATTATCAGATACATCTTTACTAATATTAATATATTGTTTATCTATATTTAATTTCTTAGCAAATCGTTCAATAAAATCAGATGATTGTGAACATTTAATTTGATAAAAAAGTGTGCTAGCATCTATAATATCTGCAAATTTTCTACATCCACGATTCACATGTTTAATTTCTAAATCATAAATATCAGCAATTTCTTTTGGGCTACGTGTTTCTTTCTGTAATTTACATGCATGAAAAAGACATGCAGCTATCATACTACGTCTATTAATACATCTCATTATAATATTTTTACCCTTACGTTTCCCTTTTATATGAACAGATTCAGATACTTTTTTATAAAGAATTTTAGCACTGTCTATAATTGATTGTGTAATACCATATACTTTGCATTTATATTGAATTGTTTCTAATACATCCATTAAACTTTTTTCTTTATACGGCATTTGACCCTGTTTTTGAATTAAACTCATCCTATTATAGCCTTTACTTACTATTTTAGTTCCTAATGATGATTTTGGATAGAAGAAACTAGTTGGTGCGCCATATCTAGATTTATTACTACCTTCACCTTCATTATTTGTAATCTCTGGACTATCATCTAAATACTCTTCATTAATAACAGCACACTCAGTGCATACCATATGCCCCTTTGCATTATCAATTTCTAATTTGGTACTTTTACAATTTTTACAACAGTTCTTTATTATTTCATTAACTGATTTCTTATTAAGATCAACACCCATTAAAAGATTGTCGATATCTTCATCGCACATATCTAAATATTTATCCATATTTGTCATTAAACTATTTATAGAATAAATACATCTTTATATAATTTATTAAAAATTCAATATTTATTACATAAAAAAGTATAATAATAAAAATTAATGATTAAAATTAGTTTTTAAATAAAAATTATAAAATATATAATTTTTTTCTATTATTATATATATCAATAATAATGACTAATATTAAATTTTCGGATGTTGTTTTATTAACCATTTTTGGGTTTTTAATATATTATTTAACCAAACCATCAACAAGTGAAAGTTTCGAAAGTTTACAAGAACAATCACAAATGGGGAGAGAAGTAACTGGTTTATTTGAAGAAGCTAGGAAGGCACGTGAAGTAGTCACACCTAATAATGTCACCGCCATATACACACCTGAGGTAAAACCACAGCTTATTCAGGAAATTTTAAATGAAGTAAAACCAGAAGCTGGAAAGTGTAATAGTGAGAGTAAAGTGTTTAATTTTGAACCAACTGATGATAATTATGATGAAGCAGCGGATCTTGAAAATGCATTTGTACGACCAATCCCACAACAAGCAGATTGTAATGAGGTGCCAATTAATAATAATAATGTATTAAAATATGATGCTAAAGATTTCTTACCAAAAGAAATTAATGATGAGTGGTTTAATACAGATTTTTCGCAGGCAACCCATAATATGAATGATGATAAATTAATTAATACGGATCGATATGTAATTGGTGTGAATACCGTTGGTCAATCACTCAAAAATGCATCATATGATATTCGTGGAACAGTAGCAAATCCTAAATTCACTGTAAGCCCATGGAATAATAGCACATATGAACCTGATTTTAATATTAAACCATTATAAATATTAAATAAAAAATAAATTAATTTAATTTAATTTAATTTATTTTTTTATATTATTGAATACTTCTTTTTCTAAATTATCAAGTATTTCATTTGAATAATTACCAACTACCCAATCATTAATATCCAAATTATATTTTTGAAGATAGGTATCTCTTAATTGTGTTATTCTTTTACTAAAATTACGAATAATACTTTTAAAACTTTTATTATCAAATTTAATTATTTTTATAAATTCATTAGCAAAATTAAATACATTTAATTTAGAATTATCTATATTTAACATACGTTGATATATCCACCAAATACACCACACCGCACAAAATCCATTAGGATCACCAATTTTTATACATTTGGGTGTTTCTAAACCTTCTAATACTTGAAAACTTATAGGTGGTAAAAACTTATATGGTTCTATATATTGAATATTTGGATCAATTTGTTTAAATTTTTTACTTAATAATAAATCAAGTAATTCAGGATTATAATTTAATCCAATTGGATAATTAGAACCATTTGGTTCAAAACGTTCTATCGTTTTATTTTTCACATCCCAAAATAAAATATTAGCATGTGCACCAGTTGATATTTCTATACCAATTGGAATACATATATATTTTGCATATTTAAGTACTTTATTTAATTCATCATTAAAATAAGATGGGAAAAATAATTTTTGATAACACCAAATTATCTCAATATTTGAAAAATCTATTTTATATTGTTGATTAATTCCAATATTTTTATAATATAATTCAAGTAATTTATTTATTGTTAATGGATAATCTAATATAATATTTAATCCATTATTTTTAAATTCTTGTTTTAATAATAATAAACCAAATAAAATATCTATTGGTAATCCAGTATAACTACAAAAATTAGTAAAAATACCATTATCTAATATTAATTCCATATTTGATAACTTTGGTAATGTTCTTTTTTCCTTAGTTATAATACTTTTAATTTTACTTTTACATATTTCTTCTGAAGTTTTTCCTGTAATTTCTGATGTAATAATATTTTTTAATTTTTCAAAAGATCCAATACTACACCACTTTTCCCAATCAATTAATAACTCTTCTTTTTTTATTTTTATTTGATTATAATATGATTCTACAAGTATTGACATTATATCATCTGTTAGTATTATAGTATTTGTAGAATTATCTTCTATAAAAAAATTTAATGGTTTAATAATTAATAGATCTCTAAACTTATTATGTAAATTTAATTTTATTATTTTCATTAAACATGTAATACCTTGATTATCTTGTATATTTAAATCTGATTCTAAAATCATTTTAGTTATTATTGCATGATCTAATAAACTATCTTGTATAAGTAAATTAATATCCATATCCAATAAAATATGTAAAGGAATTTCACCATTTATATTTACATCATTAAACTTAATGTTTTGTTTTGCTAATAACAAAGATAAATAATTAAATCGTTTATCAATTAATATATAATGTAATGCTGTATTACCATAAAAATCTGATAAATTTAAATCAATAGTTATATTTAATAATTGTTTAAATAAATCAAAATTATCTAAAATAATTGTCTGATGTAGTGCTGTTAAACCAAATTGTATCTCCCTATTATTTAAATTAATATTACTTTTTAATAATTTAGTAGCTATCTCTGTATTTTCATAATTAATAGCTAATTGTAATAATGTTTCTCCATTTAATGATACAAAATTAAGATTAAAATTAGACTGAATTAAATATATAAGCATTTTATTGCGTTTATATATTAAACACATATGAAATATATTAGACCCATCTTTTGATGTAATATAAGGATCTGATTGATTTTCAATTAATATTTTTAACATATTAAAATTATTATAAATAATAGTATAATGTAATGCAGTTAAACCTAATGTATCCTTAATATCAATAATAGATATACCAATTTCTGATTTATTAAATGTTATCAATAAATTAAATAATTCAATATAATTATATTTAATACAATTATATAATATAGATCTTCCATCAATATCTAATACATCTAAACGAATATTTATTTCAATATGTTTTTTAATATCAAATATTAATTGTAATATTTCATGTTGATTATAATTTATAATATATTGAATAAAATAATTATGACTACTATCTTTCAAATCAAAATCATGAATTTTTCTTGTTTTAATCATTTTATATAATTCTTTAAAATTCTGTTTTGTAATTAAATTAAATATTTCTTTATAAATAATATCAGTATTACTATTTAACATAATATTAATAATAGAGATAAAATATTATAAAATAAAAAATGTATAATTCTATATAATGGAATTAATAACTTTAAATCAACTTGTGTTAAAATCACTTCAATATTATGATGAACAATGTATTAATTATTTTGATTTAATTAATATTCATAATAATATACAATTTAATATGGATAATGCTGAAATAGTTTTCTTTTTTGATGATGATAAAACTAAACTTTTCGATTGTGAAATTTTAGGATACTTTGATAATCAAACAAATACATGGTTCTGGTCATGGGTATTATTAGTAAATATTGAGGTAACAAAATTAACTAAAGAATTATTAGATTATGCTTTGAAAATAGAATTAGCTGGTGTAGTTGAAGGATTTTATATTAAATCACTATTAGTAAATTCACGATTACAATTAACAGAATATACACAATTAGATACTCTACTTGCTATATGTTCATATTTATTAAAAACAAAAATTAAATTCATTTTACCAGTTAAAAAATATTTAGATAATAATAAAAAAGAATATATTACCTTTTATTATCTTGTAAAATAAATCAGTTTTTTATTTAATTAATAATTATATATCTACATATATATAATTATTAATGGAAAATACTATTTGTTTATCAAAATCACAATTAGGCGTTTTATTATTTATTTTTATAGGAATAACTATATTATCTAATTATAAAAATAAAGATTCAGATTATTTATTAAATAAAATAGCTAATTCAATATCAGATTTACAAACTACGACACATGTAGCAAAAACAAATAATGATACTATAACTCATATTATTGATCCAGAATTAGAAAAAAGAATTATGTTAACAAATCGTGATCAAAATGTTTTATTAAATGATTTCACACCACCTGAAAGAAGAGTGCCAAGTCATGCATATCCAAATAGTGTAATTAAACAACAATTTAATATTCCAACTCGTGGTATTCCTGATAATTATCAACTATTAGGAATAGTTATGAGAGATAATACTGAAACTGCATATAATTTATTTGGTCGACAAACTTTCCCAGGTTCAAATCAATATGAATATTATGTCCAAGGTAATTTAGATAGAAATATTGTTAAAATTCCAATAACAATAAATGGAGATCGTGAAATTGAAGATGGACAAATAATTACTATACCAGGAACATCTGCTTTAAAAGGCGATTTTAAAGTAAAACTATATAAATTAGATGTTCCTCGATATAATCCTATGATATTGTAAAAATTGAATAATTTCTTTATTATTAAATAATTAATATATATCAATTTCATAATCATGGAAAACAGTGAGCTCCCGGAGGTTATGATTGATTTGTTGGGTTTATCAGACAAAGAAGCTTCTGAAATTATAAAAACATATTTTGAAAGTATATGTACTAATTCACAACCTACACATGTAATAGATTTAATCGAATACTTATTACAATTAAATAAATTTGATATAAATGAATTATGTAAAATAATAAATAATTATACTAAATCTGATTTATTAAGTAAAAAAAATAAAATACTTAGTGAAATGGGAAAATATAATAAATTAAGAAATTTAACTAATTTTTTAATTGATTATATTAAAATATCTGAATTTCTAAATGTTATATTAGAAAAATATACTAAATTAAATGGTATATCTAATATTATAACAATTAGATTGAATCAATTATCAACATTCTATTTTAGTGATATTAAAATTATAAGATATATTTGTGAATCTTTTTTCACAGATGGTCGTGAGAAAGATATTATACAATTTTTCAATATTATAATTTATAATAAATATTTTATAAATGATAACTATCACATAGCTAATAATATATTTGATAATATTGGTTGTTTATGTAAACAAATATTATTAGAAATGAGTAATACACCATTATCTAGTTCTTATCAATATATACAAAATATACAAAATAGCATATTGAAATGTATTAAAATAAAAAATAATTATCCATTTATTAATAATATTTGTGTATTAGCTAATACGCCACAAACAGAAAAACAACCAAAAGAAACATCCAAAAATCTAGAAAATACCTATTTTAATATTATAGCAATACCAATATATCATTATATCTTAGAAAATATATTATCTTTATTATTATGTGAATCAACAACTTTAGATCAAGTATTAATTGTTTTTACTAATAATTATTATTTTTTAGAAAAATATATATTTTCTCCTATATTTAATGATAGTATTACACATATTTCAAATATATTACCTACTTTTATTGAAAAAATACTTAAAACTATTTCTGATGTAGAAAATATAATAAATTTCTTTGCTCTGTTAGAATATGTATATAAAATAATAAATAAATCAACAGATGTTGGTCGTGTAAAAACTCATATTAAAGCTTTTGCAAGTATTGTAGAAAATATAGACTTGTTAATTGAAACAATTCATGAACTCATATTACAACCCGATACATGTAGTAATTATAAAATAAATATAATAATAAGAATAATTGACTATATTCCAATATCAAATATTACTTTTATTGACAAATATTATCAATTATTATCACAACGATTAATACATAATATGAATATTAAAAATAAAGAAGTATTTAATAATTATATTAAAATGGAATATCATATATGGCATTTATGTAAGAATAAAATCCCATTTACAACATTTACTAGAATGGTTAGAATAATTAATACTATAATTGAAGATACTGATTTTTCATATAATAATTGTAAATTAGATACAAAAGTTTTAACAACAACCTATGGTGCATGGGTAATACAAAATAAAAGTTGTATTACTATAAGTAAAAGTATTCAAAATGTAAATACACCATTAACACGTATATTACAATATTATTCAGAAAAATATTCAGAGACTAATACTAACAAAACAATTGATTGGCTATTACAATATGGGCAAATTACTATTATTTATGAAGATAAAGAAATAACAATGCAACCTATTCAACTATTATTATTAGAAAAATTAAATTTTAAATGTTTTATTAAAAATGTTCTATTAACAGGTATCGGTGTAATGAATATAGAAGGTATTCAAACATGTCTCATTTGTCAAGAGAATTTAAATAGTATTGATTATACTGATAATAATAATACAATAAATATAATGAAAGGTGGCTGCGGTCATTTATTCCATAGTGAATGTATTAAAACATGGTTGCATCATAATAGAAATTGCCCTCTGTGTAGAAAGGAATGGCAATACAATACAAATTAATTTAAGAACTGATTATATATATAATTAATGAATCCATTTTTAATTAATCCCAATACTGAAATTGGTATAGATGAAGCCGGTAGAGGTCCATTAATTGGGCGTGTTTATGCAGGTGCTGTTATTTGGGGAGATGTTAGTGAAAATACTAGTTTTATTACAGATTCAAAAAAACTAACTCCTAAAAAAAGAGCTGTTGCATTAGAATGGATTACACATAATGTAAAAGCTTTTGGGGTTGGTTGGGCAGAACCAAATGAAATTGATGATATAAATATATTAGAAGCAACTAAATTAGCAATGGATAGAGCAATTATTGATTTAAAACATAAATATAATTTTGATAATGATATTACTTTACTTATAGATGGCACTGGATGGGAAAAGAAATTTACTAATTATAAAACTAAATCAATAATTAAAGGCGATTCTAAATTTTTATCAATCGCTGCTGCATCAATTATTGCTAAAGAATATCATGATAAATATATAACTGATTTATGTGCAGAATATCCAGAACTAAATATCAAATATGATTTATTAAACAATATGGGATATGGAACAAAAAACCATATAGATGGAATTAGAACACATGGATATTCTAATTATCATAGGAAATCTTTCAAATGTAAAAACTTATGATTTTTATATATTATTTATATTGGTGGTGTTATTTTAATTTTATAACTTATATCATTAATTGTATTTAGAGTCTCATGGTCTTCATTGATCATATGGATCCATTCAGGACCATGATAGTCTAAATAGCCATTTATATTACCCTGAAAATTTAGAACAAATGCTTCAAACTTTTCTTGGTTTATTTTTTTAATGCCTTCTATATAATAGTCTATAGTATATCCATTATTTTCAAGAATATATAATTGTTTTATTATTGCATTATAACATTCTTCACAAATAGTTATTTCATATTCTTGAACTTGATGTATATCATATGATATTAGAGATAAATCTATACCTGATAAAGTTTCCTGGATTAAACTATGTATAACTATTTTATATTCTTGTCTTTCATAAGTGTCTATATCATCAGGCACATTTTCTATATTATCTATATCTACACCGTCATTTATAGTAAAAGGATCTCCCGAATAATAATTATATTCTTTATAATACTCATAATCATAATAATAATATTGATATGTTTTCACACAATATGTAACTTGATATTTTATAGGTATTATTTTTATATTACACATACTTTCTAATTCTGATAATATTTTATGGTCTGACTCTTTAATATATTCAATCGTAAGTGTATATAAAAACTCCCTCTGATTTCCATTCTTAATTAATTCACGAATGTTATCAAGTGTCAATGTATCCATGGATTGGAATTTGATAATATAATATATTATGTAAAATTAATAAAATTCAATTTTTATGTATATTATATAAAAATTGATTTTTATTAATTTAATATAACATCTTTTTATAATTAATAAAAATGGTTAAATATACAAAGAAAACAACTAATGTTAAAACAGTTGCTATTACACCTAGTATAACTAGTGTAGCTCAAGCAAATCAAATTAAACATAATGCTATTATCTATTGTAGAGTTAGCACTAAAAATCAAATAAATGGGACTAGTTTAAATTCACAAGAATATTATTGTAAACAATATTGTAGTGATAATAATTTAACTATCACTAATATTGTTCATGAGATCTGTTCTGCTAAAACAACCGATAAACAAAAAAAATTATTAGATATCATTGATACTTATAATAATATTAATTTGGTTTTCTTTGAACCGACGAGATTTTCCAGGAATGTTTGTGATTTTACTAATTTATTAAATAAATGTTCTGTAAATAATATAATTATTCATTCTGTAACTGGTAATATGAATACATCTAATAATAATGATACTAAAAATATTTTATCAAATGTTTTCGATGGTGAAATAGAAATTAATACATTAAGTAGGCGTATTAAAGAAAGTATTGAATATAGAAAAACACATAAAACATATATTTCAACAATTGCTCGTTATGGTTATTGTCATAAGACAACGCGAGTTAATAATCGAATGCAAAAAATAATTGCACGGAATGAAGATGAACAGAATATTATTGCACTTATTAATAAATTATATTATGGATCTGATATTAAATCTGTTCATAAATTATTATTTAAAATAACAAAAGTAAAACATACCATTATTGATTATAAAGCTAATGGTGATGAAGTTGATTTTATCAATTATGGTAATATGAAATATATTGATATTGCTAATTTTCTAAATCTAAATAATATTTTAAAACGAAATAAACAATGGCAAAGTTCTAGTATTTCTAATTTACTAAATCAAACAGATCAGATTACTAATTTAACTAGTGCTCTGAATATTAATCAATAAAATCAAGTGTTGATTGTGTTGTCTCATCAGTTTCTATATTTTCACAAATATTAACTGTTTGAGTTTCATTTATAATTTTATTATTTTCAACTTGTATTATTTTAATTTCAAAACCTTGTTTTTTAAATAATCGTTGTCTGTGTCTACCTTGATTAATAAATGATGGTAATTGATCAGTAAAATCAAAAATTAAGGGTCTAATATTTGGATTAATTTTCCTAACAACACGACCGACTGATTGTTCTACTTCTTTCCGTGATGATACCATAAATAATGTATTTAGTTCAGGAATATCTAATCCTTCTGATGCCATACCATAAGATGCAAATATAACTTGAGCTGTTTTTGCTATATCTAATAATTTCTGACTTTTCCCACCAATATAAAAATCACTTGTTGTGCAGTTTAATTCATCTAATCTATTTTTTAATAATTTTAAATGTTCTAATCTATCAGATAAAATTAATACTTTACGACCTTCTTCTTTTAATACATTTTCAATCATACCAACAATAAATTTATTACGTCTTCCTATTGTTCCTATCTTACTAATCATTTTTGCTCTGTTAACCTCACCTGAATACATATAAAATTCTTTAAATTTTTCATGTTGAATATTATAATTTATTATATTTACTAAAACATTATTGTTTGATTCTACATTTAATTTATACATAATTTTATTAAAATACCAATATAAAATCTTTTCTAATCCATCTACCCTTTTAGGTGTTGCACTTAAACCTATCATCTTTTTTGCTGCAATTATTGGTAATGCTTTTGAAAAGTATTCAGATGGTGCATGATGAGCTTCATCAAAAATAACTAATCCAAAATCTTTAAACATACTACTTTCATATTTATCCTTTGCTATAGATTGCAACATACCTATTACAATATCTTTACCATCAATATCTATTTTATTTTGCTGAATAATACCAATCTTTGCATCTGTAAATTCACTAGCTCGCTCTTTCCATTGATTTAATAAAAATGTTTTATGAACAATTACTAATGTTTTTACTTTTAATAAAGATATTAAATATAAAGCTAATACTGTTTTTCCTGCAGCACAAGGTAAACATAAAACACCACCATCTTGAGTATTTAAATGAGGTGATATACTATCTATAATTTCTTTTTGTTTTGATCTTAATTCTCCTTTAAAAATGATATTAATAGTTTCACCATTTATTTCTTTATTTAAATCTGGTTTACCAAACTTTTCAAGACCATAATATTTAGGCACTGATATATATTCATCATTTTCTTGATAGATTTTAAATTGCATATCTTGCTTTTTCTTCATAAATACATAAGGCTCAACTGTTAATTCTTTCATAGCTGTGTTAATAATTTCTTTATATTTATCTATTTTTGGAATTAAATATCCTTCTTTACATAAAATAGTATTTGACATATTTATTTATTATTAATATTTAATTATTAAATTTTTAAATTTCAATTTTATAAAAAGATTAAGATTTTTTTATAAGTTATAATATAATGAACTTTTCAGAAACTTCAGACTTTACAGTAGAACCTGTTAAACAAATAACAAATTATGTAAATAATAATCAAATGTTAACTTATGTAGTAAGTTTATTGTTAATATTATATGCAGTAGTTGCTTCACCCTCAATACCTGATAAGCTTGCTAATCTCATTAAAAATCCTCTATTTAAATTAAGTGTTATAGCTGTTATTGGTTATGTGGCAATGAATGATCCAGTTACTGCAGTTGTTATTACTATGATTGCACTTGTCATTAGTCATCGGATATCGGGTATAAAAACTCCACTTTTAAATGATGATAAAGCTAAAAATGATATAAAAACAGAAGCTATTGTAAAAGCTAAAGCACACGCCGAGGCAGCTGAAGAAGCTAAGAAAGCCGGAAATGTAGAAAAGTTTCAAGCAGAACTACAGGAAGCCGCTAAACAGGAGGCTAAAGTAGAAGCCATTGTTAAAGCGGAGGCACATGTTGCTGCAGCTGAAGAAGCTAAAAAAGTGGGAAATGTAGAGGAGGTAAGGGCACATTTACAGGAAGCCGCTAAACAGGAGGCTAAAGTAGAAGCCATTGTTAAAGCGGAGGCACATGTTGCCGCAGCTGAAGAAGCTAATAAACGTGGAAATGTAGAAGAGGTAAGGGCACATTTACAGGAAGCCGCTAAACAGGAGGCTAAAGTAGAAGCACTTGTTAAAGCAGAGGCACATGTTGCCGCAGCGGAAGAAGCGCAGAAAGTGGGAAATGTAGAGGAAGTAAGGGCACATTTACAGGAAGCCGCTAAACAGGAGGCTAAAGTAGAAGCACTTGTTAAAGCAGAGGCACATGTTGCCGCAGCGGAAGAAGCGCAGAAAGTGGGAAATGTAGAGGAGGTAAGGGCACATTTACAGGAAGCCGCTAAACATGAGGCTAAAGTAGAAGCACTTGTTAAAGCAGAGGCACATGTTGCCGCAGCGGAAGAAGCTAAGAAAGTAGGAAATGTAGAGGAGGTACGGGCGTATTTAGAGGAAGCTGCTAAACAGGAGGCTAAAGTTGATACAATAGAAAGTAATATACCATGTGGTGTAGTAGATGAAACACATGCACCATATATAATGCCGCCAGTTGATCCTATTAAAACAGTATTACCTGAAGTTAATATTAATGCTGAGACAAATGTATCTGGATATGATTATGTAGATTATGCAACTTTTTAATTTTACTAAAAATAATCTTATAAATATTTTTAGTTAAAAGTAGTATATATTATTAATATATTTCTTTAATATATTAATGATATTTAAAATACATGGTGAAAATAATGACACTGTTGAAACCACATTATTAAGTGATTTTGATAAACAATGGATGCAATATTGTGAAAATTATAAAAAATTACCTAGTCGTTTAGGTCCACAAAGAAGAATTATTGTTATTGGTGATATACATGGTGATTTTGATGTATTAGTAAACTTATTAAGTAGGGCTAGTGTAATAAATAAAAATAATCCAAATATATGGACTGGTGGAGATACAAAAGTTGTGCAAGTTGGTGATCAAATAGATAGTCGTAATAGATTTGATAATAATTATACTGAAAATTATTCTGATATTAAAATTTTACATTATTTAACAAAACTACATAATGAAGCAGAAAAAGTTGGAGGTGCTATTTATTCTTTATTAGGTAATCATGAATTAATGAACGTATTAGGTGATTTTAGATATGTATCTGATAATGGGTTTCTTGATCTTGATACTGAGACAAAATTTACAAATATGGCAGCTGGTAAAGCTGAGAGAGCGCGTATGTTTAAACCAGGTAATGAATTAAGTAAATTTTTAGCATGCACACGACAAGTAGCAATAATTATTGGAAATAATTTATTTGTTCATGGTGGAATAATGCCTTTTGTTAGTGAAAACTATAAGATTACAGATATTAATCGTTTAATGACTTTATATTTATGGAATGTATTAAATGATAAAGATATTAATGATTATAAAAAAATTTTTGATAATATGGATATGTCACCATTATGGACACGAGCCTTTGGTGATCTTAAAAAATATCCACAAAGATGTGATGAATTAATGACACCATTATTCAAAATGTATAGTGTTGGTAAAATATTTGTAGGGCATACTATTGTTTCTAACGAAAAAAAAATAGAAACTAGTTGTAATGATAGAGTTTACCATGTTGATATAGGTGCATCAAAAGCAATGAAAAATAAAAATGAACTTGAAGGGGTCCGCACAGTAATTCCTGGTGCACAAATAGTAGAAATACTAGATGATAAAATTTATAACCTACTATAATATATAATAAATGTTAGAAAAATCAATTGATACAATTATAGATAATATAAAAACTTCTAAAATAATATTAATGGATGATATGGACAAAATAATGAATGAAATTATGAAAATAGATAAACAAACTTATTTAATGACTAATATAATTCTACGTTATACTAAATATAAATATGGGAAATTAAAAATTATAAATATAAATGGTGATTTAGTAACTCTAAAAATTGAAGATTTTTATTATCCTATTAAATTAGCAAATTATGGAATAATGAGCACTGCTTGTCATCTTAATATGTTTCATATGAATGTCCCACAAGAATCATTTACAAATATAACTTTTGATTTACATTTTAAAAAACCTGTAACTCAAGAAAACACGCAAATATCACGTTATTTAATTGATAAATTATATGAATTAAATAAATCACTTGATAATATAAATAAAAATACTGGTATAATTATTTTTAACAATCCATCAACAAGTAGTTCTATACAAATAGAATTAAATAATATAGAATTATCACCATATTCTATTATAATATTTGATAATATTAATAATAATAATGTTATAATTAAAACAATTCATCCAATTTCAATAATATCTTATAATTCAAATATTGATATAAAATTTACATATATTAATCCATCAAATGCTAGTTGTCCTATACAAGAGAAAATCACATGTCCTATACAAGAAAAAATCACATGTCCTATACAAGAAAAAATCATATGTCCTATACAAGAAAAAATCACATGTCCTATACAAGAAACAATCACATGTCCTATACAAGAAACAATCACATGTCCTATACAAGAAAAAATAAATTACTTTGATAATATATATATATTAATACTATTATTATTTTTTATAATATTAACAATATTATTAACTATTAAATTATTAAGATAATTATTATATATATATATATATGGTATCAATAGGCGATGAAACTAATAAACAGGAAACATTATCTAAACCAGATGCGGTAAAACTTTTCAACACATATACAGTAAAACTTTTCAACGAATCTATAGATAAAGATTTTAATGAATTGTCTAAAGAAATAATAATGGAAAATATGGATAAAATTATAAATAAATATACAACATATTTACAAAACTACGGTGATATAATAGATCTTATAATTAATTTTAGTAAATATAAAATGACTAAAGAAATACAGATTGAAGGTCTAGAAGGTACTAATATAAATGTAAAAATTCAAAATTATTATTCTCAAATTAAATTACCACGTAATGGAATTATGAGCACAACATGTTATCTAAATATGTTCCATTTTACAAATCCATTAGCACCATATACAACTATAAATTTTGATTTAGAATTTAAAACACCTAAAAAGCCAGAGAAACTAGGAAATATAGATTTAATAACACATTTAATAAAAAATTTGTATAAATTATATAAGGAAAAGACCACTGATCCTTATCCTATAGCATATTTCTCCGATATTAAACAAAGTATTACAGACAACGGAAATATAGAAATAAAGATGGAAAGTATTGATGTGCCATATTATATTATAATATTTAATAATGTTGAATCTGATAATATTATAATTTCTACAGGTAGACCAATTACTATAATCGCTTATAATTCAAATATTAAAATTAAATTTTCATATGTTAATCTATCTAATAAAGAATGTCCAAAACAAATAACATGTCCTGCACCAATTACATGCCCTGCACCAATTATATGTCCTGCGCCAATTACATGCCCTGCACCAATTACATGTCCTGCACCAATTAATTGTAATATACAATATATTATTATAATAATATTAATTATTATAATTGGAATACTAAGTATAAAACTACTAAGATAATTTTAACAAATTTTTTGATCAAAATATATGTAAAATAACTAATATATTATTTATATTAGTTATTTTAGTGATAATTATTTATACCATCTTTTTATATTTAGATGGATCCTTCTCAAAATGTTCTAATCCTTTAGCTGCAAGTTGAACACTAGTTAAATCTTGATATTTAACTTTCATTTCTTTTTGAATAGCACCTGCAATCTTTGCAGCTTTAGGACCATTTGGAATTCCTAATGTTTCAGCTATTTTTTTTTTTAAATCAATGAAAGCTTTGAAACCTGGATTCATTCCTCTTGCACCACCATCTTGTGTGCCAGATACTGATGTGACAGAATCAGTATTAGCTTCAACTGCAGGCTCTGATGTGTTATTAGATGTGTCCTCAGATGTAGTATCTTCAGAATTCTTATTATCACTATTAATAATCTCTACAAGTGGGTTTTTAGTAGACTCCTCATTTATATTTCCATCACCAGCATATTGCTCAATAAATTTATTAGATTTAATACCATTAATTGTTTTAATATTATATTTTTTAAAGAAAGCTTTGAGTTCATCTGCTGGTTTAACATTTTTCCCGCCTTTTAATTCAAGCATATTGCGTAATTCATGTTCGAGCTCTTGTGTTTCAGCTTGTGATGTTTGACTTTCTGTTGCAAGCATTGATAAAAGTTTATTAACATTATTACCTCCATTTGTTCCACCCGATTGTGTATTGTTTTTTAATATCGATATTTTATCCGGTAGTTGAATAGATGTTACAGTGCGTGCCATATCACTTAACATACTATCTAAACTGTTATAATTATTTTTGTGCGACATGTTTATATATTATAATATAGAAATTAAATTAACAATTTTATAATAATAAAAATATTAGTGATTTTTATATATTATTTTTATCCAAACTATAATAATAATAATAAATGTATATTACACAAATAGATGAATTATTTTATAATATATTAAATAAATTCAATATCTTTTTAAATAAAGAAAAAGCATTTGAAGAATTATTATCAGATACAAATTTTGTAAAATTTCAAAATAAAATTTTAGATTATATTAAACAATTTACATTATCTATTTCCAAGAAAAGTATTATTGAAATAATTAAAAATGAGTCTTATTATGATTCTATTTTAAATATAATAAAAAGATATTGTGCATTTTATATTTATTTAGGTATTGGATATTTTTATGAGGGTGGTAGAGATTTATTTATAACAAATATTATTGAAATAAGTAAATATCAAAAAGAAAATACATTTCAGATTAATAATTTTTTTAATAGTGAAAATAATGCTAAAATTATAACTTTCTATAGTGATATTAAAAATATTTTAGGACTGTTAAATTTAAAAACAATTGATAAAATTAAATTATTTTTAATAAATAATTCATCAAAATATGAATCAACAATTAAATTATTTAATGAATTTGGTGAAGATTATATTATTGAATATTTTTTAATAAAAGATAATTTACATAATATTTTAAACTCTTTTATTTTTAGATTAATTTATTTAAAAGAAGAAAAAATAGAAATTATAAATGTATTAAATCAACAAGATAAAACAAATGCAGAATATAAATATATTGATATAATAGTATCTAATGAAAAAAAAATTGTTGATTTTAATATTATTCAAAAATTTTTAACAATATCACAAAATAAAAGTGGTTTAGCTGAAGAAATTTATAATTATTTAGAAGAATATCGTGATACACAAGAATTTATTATTAAAGAAAGTCAAGACTATATAAATTATTTATTTTCTAATAAAATAATTATTCCAATTACTGAAGATTTTTTACGTTATCATAAGGATACTGAAAAATATGATACTGAAAATTTATCTGAATTGATTCACATTAAAGATAGAGATGCAACAAAAATAAAATATATTATGAGTAAAATGACTAATGTTAGAAATTATTATTCACAATTATTTGATAAAAATCCAAAATTAAAATTAGATACTGATAAATTATTTTATAAACCATTAGATCCCCGTATGGCTGTTTTATATAATAATGATGAAGAAGTTAAAATTATTCAAAAATTAGAATTATCTGAAAATACTTCAGATTATGATTTATTAATTGAATTACAAAATTTAAGAAAATATGCTTATATTAATTTTAAAAATTTTTCTAGAGATGGTATTAAAATACGTATTTCTAAAACAATTCAAGCAATACGTAGCACTAGTTTAAAACAAAAACCTAAAACTCCCATTGAAACAAGAATTGGTAATGATATTATAGATATGAATATTATTGGTATTGCTTGGAATCCATCAAAAAGACCATTAAATAGTTTTATAACAGAAGACATGACAGATGTCCGTAAAAATATAAATAATCAAAATGGATATACATCTTTTATAGAAACAATGAAGAAAACATTTAAAAATCCACAACCGAAATTATTTTATTGGTTATTTGATAATTCACTTGATAAACCAGAGTTTGAAACATATGTAAATTATAGTTCAACTGATGTAGGTAAAAATATAAAAATTATGATAGAAGAAATATATAAAAAATATATTATCCTTGTTACTAAAAAATTAAATAATTATTTTAATAAAATAAAGGATATTACAATATGGAGATTAAATCATATATTAGATATTTATACTAAAAGATATTTTGATTTAAATTTAATACCATCCGTTAAATATGATATAATTAAAAATGTTATTATTAATAAAATTATTGAATATCCTATAGTAATTGATGATATTGATTCATTAATACCTGGAAGAAAAGCTGCACTTGTTGAATTACCAAGTGTTAATCTTACAAAAAATAAAATAAATATAATAAAACTTGGAAAACAAGAAATTGAAATTTCAATTGACTCTATGGCATATAATATTCCAATTTGTTATCATTATATTAAATGGATTATTATTAATAAAATGTCCAAGAAAACAGATGAATTTAATCAAGCTGTTTTTAATTTTGTTAAACAATATATTAAAATAAATTTATATGGAGATTATATATGTAAATCATGTGGTGAAGGTGTTCCAATTAGAAAGTTTGTTTTTGAAGGAACTTATATTGCTGAAACAGATACTTTTTTAACTACCTCTATGGCTGTTTACCAACAATTAGATGAAATACCTAAATATACTAAATATATGAAAACAATACGGAATATAGAGAAGAATATTGAAAAATTTGCTTACTCTATTGATCTTGTATCATTTTTAGGCAATGATTCTGCAATTAAATCAAAACGTAAAGTTATTATAAAAGATATTATTGATCTTGTTTTAATTCATACTGAATGGTTAAGAAAACAATCTACAAATAGAATTGAAACAGCATCTCGTAATTTTGGTATAAATAAAGAATTTACTAATTTATTTTTCTTTGATATTACTGATGATATTTTCTCAACTAGTTCAACTGATACTGATTATTATAAAATAATTAAATATAATAATATAATTGCTTATTTATTTTTCTTTATATTAATTGAAATGAATTCTGGTCATATTGTAAATTTAAAAGAAGATAAACAATATAATTATTTCTTTTTTGAAAAAGTAAAAGATATATTATTTGATAAATTATATTTAAGAATTAATCAAAAAGAAAAAATTGGTATTACTAAATTACCATTATTTGCATATGTATTATATTACTTGTCAGGTATTTGTGTTTCTAAAAAAATATGGTTATATAATGATAATAATCTTAATCCAAAAGAAAAAATGATAAATATAATTAAAATACAAAAAATAGTAATTCATACTGTTATTGATTTAATTAATACATTAGTAGAAGCAAATTTTGATGAAAATAAAAATTTCTTATATGAAATTTTAAATACAAGAATTAATATTAAATTAAATCATATATACAAGGATGAATTATTATTGAAACGTGTAAAAACAATATCAATGAAAAATATACAATATGATGAGACAACACAAAAAGTAATATTTACTACAAAAAAACTTGCTTTTATTAATTTAGATATACCATTTAATATTACTAAAAATATAAAAGAATCATGTATATCTACTATTATATCATCCTCATTTTTAGCAGATCAAAAAGGTTTACCCAAAACACAATTAGATACATTTATAAATAAAAACAATATTGACTTTTTAACAAATTGTCCAGATGGTAAATTTCATAATTGGATTTTTAAAAATAATGATTTAATTTGTAGTTTATGTAATAGTTCTTATAATAATTCAATTAAAACATTAACCACCACAACTACTGAAGATAACACAGTTGATTATTTAAATAAAATTAAAAATATTAATTTAAATAAATTATTCCAAAAATATTGTATAAGTGGTGATACTCATAATTTAAATGATGCTAAAATTTGTTCAAAATGTAAGAAAAATGTAAATACATATATACTTTCTAATAAAGAATTAAAAGAATTAGAAAAAAATATAGAAACTAAAACAAATGAAACTATTCTACTTCAAATAAATGAAATGAAAAAATTAAATGATGAAAATAAAAAAGAACATAAAACAACAAAAGATAAAATTAATAAATTAATATCAAAATATGATAGTTTAGAAATAATAAATAAAACTAGTAAATTTGAATATTGTATAAATCAATTTATTAATAAATTAATGGGTATTTTAGGTAATAAAATTAAAATAAATAATCAAACTATTTATTTAAATGATACTGTTTATATTATAGATCATAATTATTATGGTTCGCCCTTGAAAGAAAAATTATATATTTTATCATCACAAAATAAAATAAACATAATACATAAACATCCCTACTTTAAAATAGATGTTCTTTATTATAAAGATAATACCCATAATATGTATGTTTATTATAATTCAATTACATTACAATATTTAGGTTATTCAAATGATAATAAAACTATTAAAAAAGTATCAAGTGATGCATCTTTACAAATAGAATTATCCATTAAAGATTATATATTATTTTTAGGTTATGAAAATCAACAATTTAATATATTTCATATTAATAAAGAATATCAAATAAATCAAACTATTGTATCAAAAGATATATTATTACATATTTTACGTGATAGAATTCATAATTTAAAACAAATAATAATTAGAATACAATCAATAATATTTAATATAAATAAAGGCGGAACAAATATATCTGCATATAATACTGAGGAAAAAGAAATTATAAATGAATTTACTAAAAAACTAACACATTTTAATTTAAATGGAAAAACAAAACCAAATAATATTTTTAAATATAGTTCTCTTATTATTAACAATTTATCATTAAATTATAATATACCTAAAAATATAAGTTTTGAATTAAATAAAAATTATTTAGATGTAAAACTATTAAATTCATTGGAAAATACCGATTGTAAATTAATATTTTATATGATACACAATTTAACTAAATTACTTGATTATAATACACAAACACATGACATACAAAGTAAAACTTTTAAAGTTAACCCTATAAGTAAAGGCGGATCTAATACAACTGTTATATCATCTGGTATTACATCTGAATTAGCATATTTAATAGTTAAATTATTAACATATTCATTTCATTTATATTATAAATCATATGCTAATTATAATATACGAAAATTTGATTATTTATTATTAAATGACAATCCATCTATTGATGAAACATTAAAAACTGTTGGACATTATCAAGAATTATTATCACAACAAGATATAGATGATACTACTAAAAAAGAAGAAAATGAGAATGCACGTGAAGAATTAGATGCTATTGATATTGATGATTATGAACAGACAGATGATATAGATGAATTTGCAGAAATAAATGAAACAAATAATACTGATTAAGTTATTTTTATATGTAATAATAATGAATAAATTATCTAAAACATAATAATATGAAAAACTATATTTACATATTATTATGTTTAATAGTATTATATATATTTAATTCAAATATTGATTACTTTACCCCATTTAATGTATTAACTGATTATAAAGATTTAAAATCATTAAATAACTTGACTAAAAAAATAGTAAATATATTTCATAAAAATAAATTTACATATTGGGCATGTAGTGGAACAATGCTTGGTGCTATAAGAGATAAAGGTATTATTCCATGGGACGATGATGTTGATTTATGTATTATTGATACTTCTATTAATGATTTATTTAAAATGGAAAATGAACTTAAAAATATAAATATTGGAATTGTTTCATGGTTTGGTGGTTATAAATTATATGATTTAAATGGTAAAACTATTAAAGATAAAAATTTTAAATATCCATTTATTGATTTATTTGTAGTAACAAAAAAAAATAATAAATTTGTTTTGAAAGATTCAACTGCATATAAAATATGGGCTAATGAATATTTTTATATTGATGAAATAGAATCATTAAAATTATATGACTTTGAAGATTATCAATTATATGGTTTGAAAGATCCAATAAAATATTTAGATAGAAATTATCCTAAATGGAGAACAGAAGCATTAAAAACATATGATCACATTAAACATATTCCTTTTAAAAGTACTGAATTTCCAATTGAATATAATAAAGATGATAAACCATATTTATGGCAATATTGGGATGGACCATTGTCTTCATTTATTAAATTATCATTAAAAACTGTTGATAATCATTGTTCAAAATCATTTAATATAATTAGATTAAATAAAGATAATATTTATAAATATATTCCTGAAATGAAAGAATATGAAGATAAAATAAAAGATTTATTAATTGCACAAAAAGTAGATATATATCGAATTATGTTATTATATAAATATGGTGGAATATATTTAGATGCTGATACTGTTGTATTACGTGATCCTATTGAAATAATACATAAATTACAAAAATATGACTTTGTTGGGTTTGGTTGCACTGGTATTATATGTAAAAATGGTTATGGTGAACCATCTAATTGGATTCTAGCTGCTAGACCACATAGTGTATTAATTGCAAGAGTTTTACAAAATCAATTAAAACAAATAACAACAAAAGTTAAATTTGATTATCATGACTTGGGTAAATTAGTAATATGGGATGAATTAAAATATTTAATTAAAAATCAAGATTATGAATATTTCCATTATGATAATAAAATACATGGTTCAAGAGATAAAAATGGACAATGGATTAATTCACTTATTGCATTTTCTGATATTCCAATAGAATATGAAGATGAAAAAAATATGTTATTTTTTGTATTTTATAATTCTGATATAAGTGATGATATTAAAAAAATCTCAGAAAAAGACTTATTAGAGAAAAATTGGAATATAACTAAATTTATAAAGCGTGGATTAAATAAAAATTGAAATAATAAGTGTTTAATGGTTTCTATAATATTATATAGTTAAGATTCAATTTCTACACAATGTCTGTGGAAACATCATTCCAGCTCTTCCTTGAAAAGACATGCGAGGAATTGAACAAAGCATGTACAGCTCTCCGTATGTACGCGAAAGGCTCTTGTTGTCAGACAGTGTGTATTCGACAATGCGAACTCGGTGCTCTCATGAGAGTCTACTCGGAGACACTGATAGTTCGTGATTGGAACACAGTGTCCCTCTCGACGGCAACGTGCTCAATGTGCAATGGCTGCAACGAAGAAGTCGACGCCATCATGAAACAAGTTCGACCGATCATAGGCGAATGATTGGATGCTGAAAAATAATTTTATTTTTTAATGCAACAATCATTCATTTATAACTAATCTATAATTAGACATTATTACATGCATAAATAAAAATTTAAATAATAAGTGTATAGTGGTTCATATAATATTATATAGTTAAGAACATCGGTCAGAAAAGACCAAGATAACTACCTCAAATATGAATGCAGTCTGGCTGGATTTCCTTGATTGGCTTGGGATAAAAGGGAATATAACTGAGTGTCCTCCTTCTTTTAAAATACCTGACAATACTGTTTTGGCAGAGCTCGATAAGTTTTACGCTCAGCACTCGGAAAATCCCAATTTTCCGGCAGAGCAGTATGCGATCCTTTTGTCGGGTGTGCAATCACGTCTTCTAAATGAGACGCTGATGGGTTGGGCGATGGATCTCGTTTTCGCCAACTCTGAGGATGACATTTACGAGATGTTGCCTGGAATGTCTGAGGAGCACCAAGCGGCTTTGCAAGGAGCGCTCGCGCTTATTCAAGGGCGTATCGATGCAGCCGACGAAGCTCGTGTCGCCCGTGTCGCTGCTGCCCGTGATGAAGCAGACCGTGTCGCTGCGATCGCTGCTGCTGATGAAGCAGACCGTGTCGCTGCGATCGCTGCTGCTGATGAAGCAGACCGTGTCGCTGCAATCGCTGCTGCTGATGAAGCAGACCGTGTCGCTGCGATCGCTGCTGCTGATGAAGCAGATCGTGTCGCTGCGATCGCTGCTGCTGATGAAGCAGACCGTGTCGCTGCGATCGCTGCTGCTGATGAAGCAGACCGAGACGCTGCTATCGCTGCTGCCCATGCCGCCGACGAAGCCGACCGAGACGCTGCTGCCCGCGACGAAGCCGACCGAGTCGCTACAATCTATATCATGCAATTGACTGCAGAAGCCGACCGAGTCGCAGCTGCCCGTGGCGAAGCCGACCAAGTCGCTGCTATCTCTCTCATGCAATGGACTGAAGAAGCCGACCGAGTCGCTGCTGCCCGTGGCGAAGCCGACCAAGTCGCTGCAATCTCTCTCATGCAATGGACTGAAGAAGTCGCGCTTCAATTGCGTAGGGGTCACAACATTGATTAGTTCTAATTCTGAAAAAAAATAATTTTATTTTTAATAAGTATAATATATAGTAATCAATAAAAAAGAACTATGTAAAAGTCAACAGTAATTAAATATTTTATATTATTATTTTAACATGAAATAATAATGTGTATATATTTTGTCCATAATAAAAAAATTGAAATAATAAGTGTATAATGAACCTTTTAATATATTTTTATTAAGAAATGAACAGATTTCCTGAGTTGAATCTTGCTCATGTGGCTCGCCATCCTGATGAGAGGTGCGACTTTGGTCTTACACCTGAAGAGCGTGAACTCCAGAAAATAATGCTTGCGGAGTTTGAGCTCAACAAGCAACAAGCGCCCATTTCCGTTCTCATTCCACGCAGCGACCGACCTGTTCATGTGGCTGAGTCTTCCACACAAACACACCTTAACGCGACACCTCGCGTTGACTCTGCAGAATTCGCAAGAGTTCATCGTGCCGGATTTCTCGATGGTCGCAATGAAGGCTTTGTCGAGGGCAAGCAAGCTGTCCGGCGCGAGATTGAGGCAGCCGCCGACATCGCAGAGACTATACTGGACCGCCTCGAAGCGGAGTTACGTGGTGCGTACAATGCTGTTGACGAGCTCGAATGGAAAAGGAACAAAGCACGTGAGGCTGTGACCCAGCTGAGAAACTTGTTAGGTTGACTGGCTGACGAGTCTGAATTCTGAGAGTGTGACTGCGTGTCCTCTCAATTATTCCAAAAAAAATAATTTTATTTTTTTAATACAACAATTCTTAGTTATAAATATTTATTTTCTTTAGTTTATATAATATGAATATTATTTTTTATATAATTCTATTACTATTATTTTACTTTATTACTAATACAGAACATTTTGATCCATTATATAAAACAAATATTAATTCATCTGATATCACTAATACTATAACTAATTGTTGTTTGGTTGAAAAAAAATATGTATCAAATAAAAATGAATTATTTGGGGGAAATTTCAAATATATATATACTAAAAAAACTAATGAAGAATGTAATAATGATTTATATAATTTAAATTCTAATAAACAATTACTATTTGATGGTGTTAATAATTGGTCTAATAAACACTGTATTGATAATCAATCTGAAGCTTTAATTGGTTCCTGTAGAAATATAAATAAAGAATGTATTGAGTTTGTTGATAAAAAATTTTGTGATAATTATAGAATGAAATGGTCATCTAAAACATGTCATGAACCATTGGATTTTGTTTGGTCTGATCCTGTTAAATTAGTTTTACCTGAATATGGTAATGGGGATGGATCATTCATACTTTTTGATAAACAAATCAAGTAATAGATTTAGTATATTTAATATATAATTTAAAAAATACATTTTTGATTAATTCAAGATTATTTGATTCTTCTATATTTTTAATATGTAATTGTAATGCTAAATCTTTTAATTTTATATAACCAAATGAATGAAAAAAATTAATTGTATCAATAACAATATATTTATTTAAATCTAATAACATATTATATCTAACTGTCTCAGCTAATATTGTTTTAAAATGAAAATCAACATTATGAGATATAATATAATGAACTGTTTTAATATCATTTTTAAATGCTGTTAATACTTCTTCAGGATCAATACCATTAGTTGTTGCAAAGTCTTGTGTAATACCATGATATTTAATAGTCTCTTCATGAATAACCATACATCGAGGTTTAATAATTTTACGAACTGTTTTTTCTACAATAAATTTATTATTTTGGAATATTCCTATTTCATAATTTAATGTAACTAATCTTGCAAAACAATATATATTTTTTTTTGTAACATTTTCATTAGTTGTATGTAATCCGTTTGTTTCTGTATAAACAAAACATAATTTTTTAACCATATTATCTATATTAAAATTATAACTTTAATATAGATAATTATCAATTTTATTATTATAATAGTACTATTATAATAATAATTATTTACTAATATTTTCACATTCTAGTGGCATCTATAATGATATGAGCCAAAAAGACTAACTATTACTAAATATAATGTTTTGTATTATATTATAAAAAATTGAAATAATAAATATTTAATGTTATTTTATTAAAATATAGTATTTAGCAAGAACACATTCACCATGCTCTACTCTGCCGCAGTTGCTGCTAGCAAGACGATTGTTAAACCAATTAACTATATCTTTTTTCAAGATATCGCAGATGCAGATAATTTTAAGTCTATTGCTGCATTCATAAAATTATATGGTGCTCCGACACCTATAAATCCAATCCATTTTGTACTTACACTACGACCTGAAGACTTTTGCAAACCCAAGTTTTTCCCGGGTTGTGGCTTTCCATTTCCCGGTGTTGTTCCAAAGGATTCAGATAGAACATGCGATACTGATGATACACTTTATGTAGGACATGATGCTGTCCGTCGTCTAGTAACACTTTTGTCAAGGTATTTGCATGTGTCGCTTCAAGAAGCATTTATGCTTATTCGTGTTTATAATGGTGGTTGTCCTACTCTCTCATCAAATTTAAATCATGCTATCCATGCACGCGACTATCTGTCTGATAGAAAAGACTTGATTACAGGTTCACCTGTAGATATTGGTCAATTAATTAATGGTATTGAATATATGAATCTTCAGAGGAAGCTTAATGATGCAATTCATCCAATGAAGAGTAATGAGATTGAACAAAATCCTAAAGATATTAGTTTGGACCGTCAAACACTCATCCGCAGTCTGATTACTGACGGTCTTGATCATTTTAAGCAAGCTACTGGTTACGTATGTCAGTTGCGTCCACTTTCAGATCTTTTAGTGTGGCTTGCTAATGATATGCAACCAATTATTGCATTTTTATTAGCACCACTCACAGGATTGAGCAACCTCTTCAAATTAGATACATGTGGGATTCTTTATAGCCGACTAGTTAAGATATTTGGACAACTTTTCGCATGGGATAATTGTGCTCCAAAGTACTGGTCAAAGTCTCCACTTGCTAAGAATATTCTATTAAACCAATTTAATGTTGATTGTGATACTGATGCTGTTAAGCATGTTCTTGATGAACTTTGTAAATGTATTGCATTATTAGGTATTTTTCTGGTGCCCACAGAAATCCTAAAAGCAGATGAGCTTCTAAGTCTTCATGAGCAGCTACATGAGACATTAAAGACGAAAGACTTTAATCATCTGCGAGTTCTTGAAGGCTTGTGGCATCAGTGGAACTTGTTTAAGGGTGATAAGGCACAGATAATTTTTGATCCTGCAGTCATCTTTTTTGCATCAGAAGTGATTGATATGGAAATGAAACCAGTAACTATTATTATTCATGATGGCATAGAGTTCAATTGGGATCGTTCTGTCTTCCGTATGATTGAAGATGAAAAGCATAAATTACCAATTTTTGCTGCATGGGATTTTGTAGATCAGAAAGCCTATTGGAGTGAAATGATTAATCTGCTTAACTAAAAAACTATTTAGTAATGGCTTATAAAACATAGCTATATTAAATCTTAAATAAAATTTTATTTAAGATTTAATTAAAATATTTTATTCATTTTTATCTATTGGTTTTAATTTTTTTAATGCTGATTGCAAATCTTTTAATGATGGTATTAAAGATAATCTAGATTGTTGTATTATAGGCGGCGATGGTGGTGCCGGTGGTGGTGGTATTATTTTTGGTGTATCAGTTTTATATGTATCATTCATAATAGAGATTGGTGATAAAGCTGGACTATCAATTATTGGTTTTTCATCATAATCAATAAAATCTATATTTAATTGTTCAGGTGATCCATAATATTTAATTTGATAAATATTAGATGATAAACCATATTTAACATTATTTAACCAAATATAACTAATTTTTAATATAATCTCTATTTCTGCATTTATTACAAAATCAGACAGATTTATATTTTTTTTATAATTAGATGTTATTTTAGTATTATCATTAAAAAACCCTTTTAAGAAAAATATATTATTTTTTTTTGTAATGATACTAATAAATTCTTTTTTTTTAGAATTAGAGAAAGATTCATTTATATTCTTTTCAAATTCAATAATCCAATTAATAAAATCTGTTGTTAATTTCCAAATTGGATATATAGGTATTGATAATTGACTATATTTAGAATTAGATAAACTATATATTAATCGTATTTTAGGTGTTTTTATATAAATTTCATTTTGTAAATGAGATACATTATAATATATATAATATTTTGAATTATTTTGATCTATTTTAATTTTCTTTCCAATTATTAAATGATCATAATTAAATTCAACAGTATTATCTAATTGTGATAGATCAACTATATAATAACTCATAGTTTAATAATAATTAATTTAATATTTTAATTAATTATTATCAATTTTTCTTAGAATTAAAAAATTGATAATAATTAATTATAATAATTAATTGTATATAATAATCAATACATTTGCGGGTGATTAACAAACATGAATGATGCATGCACATGCAACAAGGATATAAACGACGAACATTTTAATTGTGTTTGTAGTGCTAGTTTTATAGAGCGATTACAAAACACATGTAATATTAGTAATAAACAAACATATCGCAAACATTACAAACGTCATAAATCTCTACATGTTAAAAGTGATTTATGTGATACTTTAGACAAATTAAATTTATTACAGTATGAAATTAAAAATTGTATAAGTAAAATAAAATATAAGGTGTATAGAAATAAATTATTTTTATATTCTTCTAATATGTCATATTTTGTAAATATAGGAAAAATAATTATAAAAACAATATATGATATAGGATTAGATTTATGTTTTTATAATATACGAATCAATTTATTACATACAACTAATAATATAGACCGTATAGAAGATGTATATAATAAATGTGTGTCAAAATATAAAATATGTAAAGAGTATATTGAAACATTATATACTTATAAAATTTTAAATAGGCGTATTAAAATTAAAAAAGCTAAAATACATAAAAAGAAACTTGAAACTATATATGAATAAAATATTCATTTATCATGAACAATAATATCAAAAATATCAAATTAATAAATGTTATTTCTGCATGTTGTAATAGTGGGCAACAAAAAGCGGGTGTTGCATTAGGTCCTCAATTAATTTATAATAGTATTAATCAAATATATTTAGATAGATCATTTATAATTAATCATCATTATAAAATAGAACAAACTGAATTTAATAATGACGGTTATGAAAAATTATATGATTTACATATGAAATCAAATGATGAGTTTACATTAGTTTTAGGTGGTGATCATTCTATTGGTCAATCTAGTGTAGCAGGTAGTTTAACTAAATATAATGATGATTTATTAGTTATTTGGATTGATGCACATCCTGATTTAAATACACATAAAACATCTTTATCAAAAAATACACACGGTATGCCTGTATCAGGTTTATTAGGTTTAGAACCATTATGGATAAATAGACAAGTTCCAAAATTAAAACCTGAAAATTTAATCTATTTTGGTATTAGAGATATTGATGATGCCGAAATAGAATTTATTAATAAATTAAACATTAAATATTTTCTAAAAATGAATGATATATTAAGTTATTTAGAATCAATGGATTTAACAAATAGAAAAATTCATATATCATTTGATATTGATTCATTAGATCCTTATTATATTTCTTCAACTGGAACAATTGCTAACAATGGTTTATATCCAACTGAAATAATTATAGTATATAAATATTTATTAAGAGTATCAAATATAGTAGCATTAGATATAGTAGAATTAAATCCTGAATTAGGTGATATTAATAAAACAATGGATACAATTAATTTCTTGTTAAAATCATTTATAACTTAAGTATTACATTTTTATAAATTATATATATAGTTTATAAAAATTGAAAATATATTATTATAAATAATAATATTCTGTTTTACAAATGTCCAACGGCATTGATTGCGGGATTGAGCAATTAGCACTAACCGATGGTAGTGATCCGAAACCATATAGTGAAGATATTATAGAATATACAATTAAGTATTTATCTGAGACATATAAGACTTATAAAAATAGCACAACACAGGATATTTTACATAATTTATTTGGTCTTGTACTATTCAAATTATATAATAGCACATATCCAAATGGTATAGCCAACACACAAATAAAGATAGTATTCCTCTATTATATACTTTATTATTATTTCCAAGAGAAGCATATTTTGTTGGAGTTACACAAGATTATATTGATAGTCATCCAGTAATTAAAAATTTATGTAATATGTGTCCTAATATGTGTGTGTCCAATAATCGTTATTTTGGACGAGATGTAGTTGGTATGAATAATAATCCAATATTGGTTGTAGACTTACCATTCACATCTATATTTATTCCATAATATTTATTTATCATTTGATTCTATGTATTTATTTTTATATTTATTTTTATATTTATAATATTTTTGTAATGCTGTTTGTAATTTTAATTCAAGTTCTTTTATATCATTAGACACTGGTTCTTCTAAATAAATTGTATCTTTATTTTGTATTAAATGTTTTGCTAAAAATCCTAAATTAATATTTATTTTTAAATATGAAAAATAATCTTTTATATTAATATTAATTCTGTTTGATTCTACAATTAAATGATTATGTTTATTACAAAATTTTATAAAATTCATATAATGAATATCTTTTATATTTTGTTCTTCTATTTGTAAAAGTAAATAGATTAATTTTCCTATTAAAGTAATATCTTCAGAAGCTAAGGAAATAGGATTATAAAACATTTTTGGTATTTTATCAGAAATAAATATTGTCCATTTTTCAAAATCTAATTTATTTCTTAAATATCTATACATTTCAAAAGGATTTTCTATGATTCTTTTTATTCTTGTATCAAAATTTTTTGGTATGATTGTTTTATTTAATTTATTTTTATAATAAATAATATCACTATTTTTATAAAATAAGTTTAAATAATGTAAATTTTGTGATAATGTATTCCATGATAATTTATTTGATACATCTATTAATAATAAATTTGTAGTAATAATTTTTTTAAATTTATTAAAATTATTTTGTGAAATCAATTTTTTAAATAAATTAATTGATAATTTATTTGAATCAGTAAAAAATATTTTAATTATATGTTTATATAAATAATCATAATAAAATTTTTGATTATATGTTATAGCTTCAAAATTATTATCAATAATTTTATATAATGTTTTTAATAAATTAATATATAAATTTTTAATTTTATACGGTATACAATTATTTATTAATGGATTTATTATTTCATATAAATCTTGTATTATTATAATATATTTATAATTATATAAACTAAAATATAAAATATAATCAAATATATCATCCAATTCATGACGATTTATTTTTAATGGATAATTATATTGTAAAAATAATATAGATAATATTTCATATATAATAGGATTATCTTTATTTGAATATTTTTTTGTTATATATTCAAAAAAACTACTTGTATATGATTTAGATTTTAAAATAGTAATATCATCAAAATAAATTTTTAATTCTTCAAATATACAAGGGAAAATTAACAAATTATTTAATTTATTATCAATTTGATAATATTTTAATATTTTAATACTATGTTGTATATCAATTTGAAATAATAATCTAATTATTTCACAAGTTATATCATTATTAATATATGTATTAAATATTATATAATTTTTATCAATAGTTATATTTGGATGATAATAATACCATTTATAATCTTCAAATAATATTTTTTTATTTTTATATATTGTTATAATATTTTCATTTATTTTAGAAACTAATATTTTAATAACTTTATTATTTATAATATTATTTGGTATAGGTGAATTAATAGTATCACATAAAATAGTGCATGATAATGTTGTATAATTTTCATTACTTGATATAACTATATTATCAGATTTTTGAAATACTGTATCTGTTTTATTAATTACTAAATAATAATAATTATCAATTTTAATATCAGATAATTCTAATGATTTACTAAAATCATATTTATTATATGTAATAAATGACATAAGATAATCATATTTATTATTTGTTAAAATATATGGGTATTGTTTTATTTGATTTAAAATAAATAATATTTTATTTGATATATTATATTTTTTACATATATTTTTTATATTTTTTGTTGTTATATGAGGAAATTTTACAAATATAAATATAATTAATAATTTAATCATATTTATATCTAACCACACATTATTAATAAATAAAGATATATCAGATAAACTATTTTGAAGATTTTTTAATGTATATATATCTGGATAATTATTATTTATTAAGTTAAATAAAAACAATTTATCATTTGAATTACCACTTAAATCATCAAAATGTATATATTTTAAATTATATTTTGTATTTAATATTTTCCCAATATTATAAAAAAAATCTATATCATTATCAATTGTTAAATTAAAAGATGATAATATAATATAGGGATTAAATACTAAATTATCTATAATATACATTTTTAAAGGAAAACATAAAGGAATATAATCAATACCATTATATTTATTATATACTATTATTTTAATAATTGTATTTTTATTATCTTTTTCCCCTAAAGTTAATGAATCAATTATAATAAAATGATTACATATATTTATTTTAAATTTATTTAAAACAATTTTGTTATCAACCCATATATGTAATTTAATAATCATTATATCATTAATTATATATTTTCTTAAATCATATTTATATAATTTAATTATGTGTAGATGCAACCATTTTACGCATAATTAAATTATATTCTTCTGGATTAGTTCGCAACATTTTTGCAGCATCAATATTAGCAGGTGATTCAATATTAGGATTATGTAATACATAATGAATACTTGTTATAATACAATATAATGTTTGTGTTGGCGACCATCTTAAACCATCATCCTCATAATTTGTTTCATCTCCGCCGGCATGTAATATACTTATACATACTTTTCCATCAGCATAAATATTAGGATGAAATATTTTAGTAATAAAATTAACTGTTGGTGGGTTATTAGGATAATCATTAGGAAAAATTATCTCAAAAGGAAATAGACCTCCTTTATATGCATCAGAATGTCCAAATATAATTCCTTTGCATTTATTTCCTGATGCTGTATTTTCAATATCGGGATCTAATGTGAAAAATTCATTTGGTTCTTTAGTTGCAGTTGAAAGATCTTTGTGAATGCGTCGCATTGTGGCTGCCATATTGCGTGAGTTTTAAATAATAATGAATTACTATATAATATTTAAATTATTCACTTTTTTATGGTTTTAACTATCGGAGCTTGTTGTAGAAATTGGAAAACTTTCAAAATCATAATTATTCAAACTATCTAATATTAATTTTTGATTTGATAAAATAATAACATAAGTATTTTGTATTGTTTTATTCTTATATAATTCAAAATTATGATCAATATATGTAAATTGTTCTTTTGGTATCATTCTTAATCCCGCATAAAATTTTGATATTTTTATTTGATTGATTATATCAAAATCACCATAATCTATATTTTGTTTTTCTAATTCATTATTATATTTTTCTTTCATAATAGCCTTACCCACATTATCCCATATTGGTATTGTTATAATAAATGTCAATAATTCTTCAGTATTTTCTAAAAATATAAATAATTTATTTACACCTAATTCAATTATATCTTTTTGATAAGGTGGATTGAAACCATATGTTCCTTTTATAGGTATTATATTAAAAAAACTTCCAATTGAACCAAAATATTGTTCTAAATCATAATAAATAGAACAATATAATGGAAAAGTGCTATTTATAGCAGACGCAAAACATTCAAAATTTAAATGATAATCGTTGTTCATTGATTTCATAATATTTGGTAATACTGCTAATTGATGATTATTAGAACCCAATAATTGATATCTAAAAATAATGCCCCATAAATATTCATCTATTTTATTTTCAGGTCCTGTATAAACCTTAGTTAATTTTTCATAAATAGTAATTGGTATTAATATATTATTTAATATATTTAATAATCGTTTATCTTTAATCAAAAAAGAAGTGCTCAAATGAAATGTATAAAAAACTGTCTCATGTTGAGTATGTTTATTCTTTTTAATAGGTGTAATTGATTTTATAATTTTATAATTATTTTTATTCTGTTTAAATTGTTCTGATTGTTTATAATTATTTAATAAATCTAATTTTATTTTATAATTATTTTTAAGATTTATAATTATTTGTTTAATTTTATCATTAATATCAATTATATTAGTATTATATTTACATAAATCTAATAATGTTTCTTCTAGTAATTGTGTATTGTTATAATTAGATGGTAAAAAATAATCTTCTGAAAAATCATAATGAATATATAATGAAAATATCCAACTTGAAAATAAATTTGTTATTGTTCTAGAATAGGATTTTTTAATTGAAAATATATGATATCCTAACAATTGCACACAATCATTTATAAATAATTTAATTAAACTTGTGTATAATTTACCTTTATATAATTCTAATAATGGTTCTAATGGTTTAGTTGTCATTTGTGTTGTTATAAATTTAATATGAGTAGATTTATCATTATCTAATTCAATTAATATTGACATTATTAATATAAAATGTTTATATGTTTAAATTAAAATTTTATATCCATAAAAATTGAAATATATTTTTATATAATTATATATAATAATTATATAAAAATATGACTACAAATGTCTCCTCTTCCTAGCGAGTTATCAATCAAGGTCATAACTTTTATAATATCATATATATTAAATAATCCAAATACTGAATTTAGAATATTATTAATACTGGCGAAATCATGTAAACAACTACAATATAGTATTTCTAATGTATCATCACTTGATCTTAGTAAATTAAATTACAGTTTTAGACATTTATTACAATTAAGACAAATAATGTTGTCCGATGTTAATTATTATAGAAATGAAATGCTGTTTATTCACGGATCGAGAATGATCTTATCAATAACACATAATATATCATCACTTAATCTTAGTCATAGTGTTGATCCATTTAGACTATTAAATTCCAGTTTTAGAAATTTATCACAATTAAGTCACTTAGATCTTTCTGGTATTATTTGCACTAATAAAGAAATATCACATGTTCAAATAGCACTAATAATTTCATCATTCACACATTTAGAAAGTTTAAATTATAGTAATAATAATCCTAGACTACTACGTCTATGTTTACAAAACTTACCAAATCTCAAGGCACTATATCTTTCTGATGTTGATATTGGAAAATATGGTGGTATTTTATCACGTGCAATTGGAAAACTTACAGGCTTGACAACACTAGATATCAGTGGCACAATGGGTAGTGCCCCTCAGATAGACAGAGATATGCATAATCATGGTATAAAAAAAATACTCCGTGCACTACCTAGTAGTATAAAAATACTCAATTTTCATGGAAATTCAATTTATTATACTCCTGTTAGATTTTATGGTAATGGTAAGATAATACATAAATCAATAAAGAATGATGAGTTGAGAGCAGTTGCTGATGGATTAAGTAGATTAACTAATTTAACTACACTTGACCTTACCGGGACTTGTATAAATACCAAGTTTATGAGAATATTAGAACCCGCACTATGCAGACTAACACAACTAAAAATACTACATCTTGATCATATTCATGATAGTTATAGAGATTGTGAATTATTCATATTATTAGCAAATGTAATAAAAGTAATGACACAATTAGAAATTTTAACTCTTGAATCAAACTATTTAGAAACTAGTATGACAGAATTATGTAGTGCATTTAGAAACTTGGATAAATTAAAGAAGCTTGAACTTAAGAATACTCATTCTAATTCAGTTGGTTTTTCATCAATTATATCTGTATTACCATATATGACCAGTCTAACAGATCTTGGTCTTGAAAACACTGGTTGTAATGATATACATATACCATTATTATGGAATGCATTATCAAATCATACTACATTAACAACATTAAATCTTTCAAATAATAATATTGGCGATGAATATAACACAGAACCACACTTTGAATGTTTAACACCTATACCAAAACTATTACATCTCGATTTATCATTTAATAATTTGAATAAGTATGATATGGAAAGAATATTAACTGCACAAACAGAACTAAAGACACTAGACTTTTCACGTAATGTTATTGATATGGAAGGTATGACATTGTTAATACCTTCATTTGAAGCAATGACGCAATTAAGACAACTTAAAGTATCTTCTAGTAGTTATAGTAATCGATTAAATTTAGATGTATTATCACATTTAACATCACTTAGAATAAATGAAAATATATAATATTTATTAAAAAAATTTTTTTTAATAAATTATGGAATCATTGTTGCTTTAATTGCACCATATGGATTATAATTAATAATTTTATAATTTTCAAATTGAGATTTTTCAACATCTTCAATTGTTTCAAAATCTGGTATTTCTAATTGTGGTAAATCACGAGGAATTCTTTCCAATTGTTTCCATACTGATTTAATATGTTCTTTATATACATGATAATCGCCTAAATGTAAATAATTTATTTACACCTAATTCAATTATATCTTTTTGATAAGGTGGATTAAAACCATATGTTCCTTTTATAGGTGTTATATTAAAAAAACTTCCAATTGAACCAAAATATTGTTCTAAATCATAATAAATAGAACAATATAATGGAAAAGTGCTATTTATCGCAGACGCAAAACATTCAAAATTTAAATTATAATCATTATTCATTGATTTCATAATATTCGGTAATACTGCTAATTGATGATTATTAAAACCTAATAATTGATATCTAAAAATAATTGAAATATATTCATTTTATATAATAATTATATAAAAATATGACTACAAATGTCTCATCTTCCTGGCGAGTTATCAATCAAGGTCATAACTTTTATAATATCATATATATTAAATAATCTAAATACTGAATTTAGAATATTATTAATACTAGCCAAAACATGTAAACAACTACAATATAGTATTTCTAATGTATCATCACTTGATCTTAGTAAATTAAATTACAGTTTTAGACATTTATTACAATTAAGACACGCGGTGTTGTCTGGTGTTAATTACGCTGTTAATTACGCTAGGATAAAAATACAGGTTATTAACGAATCGAGAATGATCTTATCAATAGTATCTAATATATCATCACTTAATCTTAGTCATAGTGTTGATCCATTTAGACTATTAAATTCCAGTTTTAGAAATTTATCACAATTAAAAAATTTAGACCTTTCTGGTATTATTTGCACTAATAAAGAATTATCACATGTTCGAATAGCAATGATAATTTCATCATTCACACATTTAGAAAGTTTTAAGTATAATGATAATGATCTTAGACTACTACGTCTATGTTTACGAAACTTACCAAATCTCAAGGCACTATATCTTTCTCATGTTGATATTGGGAAATATGGTGATATTTTATCACGTGCAATTGGAAAACTTACAGACTTGACAACACTAGATATCAGTGGCACAATAGGTTGTGACTATCGGACACGTGTAGATAGAGATATGGTTAATCATGGTATGAAGAAAATATTCGGCGCACTACCTAGTAGTATAAAAACACTCAACTTTACTGGAAACACAATTCCTCATACTCGTGTTAGATTAAATGGTAAGACAATACATAAACCACTAAAGAATGATGAGATGAGAGCAGTTGCTAATGGATTAAGTAGATTAAGTAATTTAGAAACACTTGACCTCAGCTGGACTTGCATAAATACCAAGTTTATGAGAATATTAGAACCCGCACTATGCGGACTAACACAACTAAAAATACTACATCTTGATCATATTCATGATAGTTATAGAGATTGTGAATTATTCATATTATTAGCAAATGTAATAAAAGTAATGACACAATTAGAAATTTTAACTCTTGAATCGAACCATTTAGAAACTAGTATGACAGAATTATGTAGTGCATTTAGAAACTTGGATAAATTAAAGAAGCTTGAACTTACGAATACTCATTCTAATTCAATTGGTTTTTCATCAATTATATCTGTATTACCATATATGACCTGTCTGACAGATCTTGGTCTTGAAAACACAGGATGTAATGATATACATATACCATTATTATGGAATGCATTATCAAATCATACTGCATTAATAAGACTAAATCTTTCAAATAATAATATTGGCGAAGAATATGACACAGAATCACATTTTGAATATTTAACACCTATACCAAAACTATTACATCTCGATTTATCATTTAATAATTTGAATAAGAAGGATATGGAAAGAATATTAATTGCACAAACAGAACTAAAAACATTAGACTTTTCAGGTAATGCTATTGATAGGGAACATTTTACTTTTTATTAATTCCATTATTTGAAGCAATGACACAATTAAGACAACTTAACATATCTTCTAGTAGTTATAGAAATCAATTAAATTTAGATGTATTATCACATTTAACATCACTTAGAATAAATGAAAATAGATAATATTTATTAAAAATTTTTTTAAATAAATTATGGTATCATAGTTGCTTTAATTGCACTATGTGGATTATAATTAATAATTTTATAATTTTCAAATTGAGACCTTTCAACATCTTCTATTGTTTCAAAATCTGGTATTTCTAATTGTGGTAAGTCGCGAGGAATTCTTTCCAATTGTTTCCATACTGATTTAATATGTTCTTTATATACATGATAATCGCCTAAATGTAAATGCATCATATTTGGTTTTAATTTAGTAATTTTTGCTATAATATGTAATAATAATGCGGTTGATGCAATATTAAATGGCACGCCTAAAAATAAATCTGCAGACCTTTGATACATTGCACAATTTAATTTATCATCTTCTACATAAAATTGTATTATGATTGAATGACACGGATATAAAACACCTTGATTAACTTGTACTGGATTAAATGTAGTTAATAATATACGTCGTGATGATGGATTTGTTTTAATTTCATTAATAACAAATTGTAATTGATCAATTCCTGATTCTGTATCATTTTCTATTTCTGGATATTGTTTGTTAAAATGTCGCCATTGATAACCATACATTGGTCCCATTTCACCTACCGGATAATTAAAACCCATTTTATCTAAAAACTCTTGATTTGTATTAGGTTCCCATATTTTAATATTCTTATTAGATAAAATAGTTGTATCTGTATATCCTCTAATAAAAAATAATAATTCTTCTACAATACCTTTCCAATACATTGATTTGGTAGTAAGTAATGGAAATGAATGTCCTACATCACATGATAATGTAGTATTAAATTTAGAAAATGTAATACCATTTCTTGTTTCTCGTTCATCACATGTTGTTATAACATTGTGTAATAATTGTAAATAAGCTGTTTCAATATTTGGTTTAATAACACCCTGTTTAAATTCTAATTTATATTCTTTATGGGTTTTCTTATCAATATCTGTATTTATAATACTATTAGTCCATTCAATATTATATTTATTTAAATCTATAAAAGTATCCGCTTTAAAACTACTATTAATTTTGGTTAAATATATTTTATTACAAGCCCAATGTTTTAATGCACACTCATATAGATATTTACCACCAATAACCCATAAATCTGCATTTTTAAAATCACATGCTCTTGAATAAGCAGTTAAAAAGTTTGGGAAAAAATAAACTGATCTTTGTTGAGTAATGGAATCTGTTGTATAATAATTATTAAACTTTTCATAATCTGATGTAATTACAAATAATGTTCGATTTAATAATGGTTTATATATACAACATCCAGTAGTATTTAATAATGATTCAAATGTTTTCCTACCAGTTATTAAAATATTAGATTCTTTATTAATACCTGGTAATATTGTTGTTTCAGTTGTCATTTTTCTAAAAAACAACTTGTCCGTTGAGAAATCCCATGGGAGTTGATTATTTAATCCAAGCTCGCCATTTTCACCCGTTGCAAGAATAACATTGAATGTTTTAAAGTGTTTCATTTTATTTAAAATATAAAATTATGTTTTAAATAAAAATTAAATCAATTTTTAACTAAAGATGATATAAATTGTTGTGAAAATAAATATTTATTTCCGTTGGGTTACATCGGCTCAAGAGTGAACCCCTGCGACACCTTCTTCGCCACCGTCTCAAAACAGCCCGAGATATCCGTTGAGGGCCTGACATGCACGTTGTCGCACCCATTGCATGTGGTATTCTTTAACGAGGAGCTTTTGTATGCAAATGGATGAACCGATGCAAAGTGACGTGCGCACACACGTTTTTGGTCCGGCATGTTGAACTTCTCACGTGGCACATCACTCCAGATATGGCTACCTTCACACACGAGATGTAATCTATTACACTTCGGATCAGTGCAAGGTTTTCCACCTGGAGGGGCGCACGCCTGTTGGTCTCTCGCATTGGCGAGTATGGCTAGGAGTGTGATCCTGGCTGAAGATGTGTTGGTGGACATTTCTATACAGAATATTTATTATATAGCACCAGTAAACATTTATTATTTCAATTTTTTTTATATTAGATTATTGTAAATCAATTTTTAACTAAAGATGCTATAAATTGAACTTGTTCGGCTTTATTTTTATCAATTGATGTATTCATTATTTTAATTAAATCTTCTTTTGATTTATCATATAAATTATTAGGTGGAAGGAATATTGATGCCCACCATTTAGTTGCTTCTATTTGTATATCTCTTTGCATATGATATTTTTCACCAAAATAATTATTTTCTTTAATATATTTAACAATTTCATTAATCATAATTTGTTGCGTATTTGCAATTTTAATATTGATTAATTTCATTTTATATAAATATTCATCTGGTAATTTTAATGTTGGAAATATATCATATACAAATTTATTTGTATCCATTCCTGCAAGCACTGTTTCCAATGTTTTTATTTTTGTTTTTAATTGATCTGCATCTTTAACTTGATCTAATTGAAAATCTTTACATATAATATATTTTTCAGAATTATAGGGTCTTGAATAAAATGGTTTATAAATATATGTGTTTTTATAAAAACCACTTAATAAATATATTAGCTTTATTGTAGGCATTGTAAAAGTTTCAAATACTTTTAATACAAATGAACCATGAACTGCTTGCACTTTTAATGCAGCAATTATTTCACTCAAAATTAATTGATAACTATCTTGTTCTTGAGTATTTATATTATCTATTTTTATTTTACCATCACTTGTAATTAAATCTAAATACTTTTTAGATTTTTCTATATCTTTCTTAAATAATTTAATAGTATCTGATTGAATAATATTTTTATTTGTTACACTTGTAGAACTACCGCCTTCTTTATTAGTTTTACTTTTAGATTTAGACTTGACTGGTTCTTTCTCTTCAGTATCTTCAGTATCTTCTGACTCATCTTTAGCTTTCCCACCACTTTGTGCTTTTGTTTTTCTTATTTTTTTAACACCTCTATGATCAACAATATTAAATACATTTTTATATTGTTTATTATAAAATCCTAAAAATTGCATATTCATATCTGCATATTTTTCTTTATCAGAATGAATTAATACAGAATATATTTTATCATTAGTTATTCCATCTTTAAATTTCTGACGATAATGAATAATAGCTTGAATAAATGATTCAGGTGTATTAGCCATTGATGCATATGATAAATTTTTATTATCGCCAATTCCAAATAAATATAATATTTCCCACATTTTATAAAAACTACGAGACATGATTTCAGGTGCTTTATCTTTATTATTAAAGTATTTTTTTGTTAAATTGATAAGTGAATCATCATAATTAGAAATATCATGCTCAAATGGATTCATTACATTATAAAATTTATTTTTTGTTTCTAATTTTTCTGTTATTGTCATTGCATCTTTAGTACGATGTAAAAAGTTCTGAAATCCTAAACTTATTAATGGTAAATTAATAGTAGAACTTGTTATTAAATTATTTATTTTAGATGATTTTTCTAATATATCTGAAGTTCCATTGTCTAATTCATATACAAATAAACTATACATTTATTAATATAGAGAAGTTTATCTATATATATATTTATATCAATTTTTAATTATAAATATATATTTAACCTCGTATCCATAATTCCTTTGGTAGTGCATTGTATGGAATTGGATATGCATTAATAGCAATTTTATTACGTCCATTTTTCTTATAATATCTCATCTGTGCTTCATAATATCTTTGACGATCCATAATTATCATATTACGAATATTTAATTCATAATTTAGTTTTACATGAGCTTTTATAGCATCCGCTAATGTATTACCAGTAATGGTATTCACTAAAGGAAGTGGATATACTATATTAAATAACATTAATATATATATATTATATTATAAAATAATATTTTGATTAGAATATAAATTGATATTTTATAAAATAAAAAAAAATAAATATTTTTAACTTATGATTATCGTCTTTTTAGAATACCGTGAAAGCCTCAACAGTTATTTTACGGACATTTCATAAATTTATAAATTATTGGTTATCTGTGATAATTTACCAAAGAGGATATTCATAACCATATCGTCTTTTTTATGAAAAGACGATAGTGATAAATCATATATAGTGTCACTAAAATATAAATATATTTCTATTAAAATTTATATTTTATAAAATAAAAAAAAATAAATATTTTTAACTTAAGAATATCCTCATTTTAGAATACCGTGAAAGCCTCAACAGTTATTTTATGGATATTTCATAAATTTAAAAATTATTGGT
>Ga0214921_10001310_pt1 | contig 42979 bp, 57 predicted proteins | sample LL1505_MetaG_FD_177992 | JGI IMG/M metagenome (GOLD analysis project Ga0214921, IMG submission 177992) | Freshwater microbial communities from Lake Lanier, Atlanta, Georgia, United States - LL-1505 | ecosystem: Environmental > Aquatic > Freshwater > Lake | place: USA: Georgia | collected...
TTTAAAGATATACATGTTTCGCACATCAATAGATTAATTGGAAACAAATTAGATCTTTTTAGATTTAGCTTATGTTTATTTTTACTACAAGAGTAACATAGAACTTTATTCATTAATTTTCTTCCTCTACATGCTCAAAGACAATTTCATCCATTATGGAGAACTCATCATTTTCTAGAGTAACTTCATACTCTATTCCATCTTTCGTATATCTTACATTTGAAGCAAATGCGCCTAGTTTTTCACAAGACCCATATACACCCTCTTTATGAATAAATATTATAGACACAATATCATAATACTTTTTCACTAGGGACTCCTTCAAGTTCGCATCGCACACCATATGACTCTATTACTTTTTTTACTTTAGTAACATAATCTATGACTAGCTCTTTTTTTACTCCATCAAATTGTATAAAATTATCTTCATACAATCTTATAGCTAAAAATTCTGGATATTTTACAATGTCCATTAGCAACTTATTTGAAGGCTTAATAATATTTCTAACTGCTTTTGCCATTTCTTGATTATAGAATACGGGTTTATTGGGCTCACCAGTCCATTGATTTATTCCATATTTAAAATGATTAGAATCCATTTTTATCCTTTAATCGTTTCCACACTTCTGGAGTTTTATGTAAATTTCTAGTTTTATCCATTAATCCAGAAGTTAGATATACTCCACCCCATACTCCATATTCATTATTTTCTACGCCTGAGTCATAACACATTTTACTAACTGGACAGGAAAGGCAGGCTTCATCTATATTTTTTGCAATGTTTGGATCCATTTCATATTTATCATAAAATAAATTTGTATCCATTCCACGGCATACACCTAAATGCCACCAATCAAAATCTTTTTCGTCTACACCTAATTCATTTAAAATATTTGACATATTGTTTTGGCAGCTTCCATATACCTTGATTATTAACAGACACCCTGTCTGCTATTCCCCACGCATTTTTTCTAAACATGCCTTTTTTATTTGTATAGCCATTACTATTTTTTTTCCAAATTATCAGATCGTAATTATCCCAATGCGGGTCTATATTATTTGATACGGCTTTTTTTATAAATATCTCTACACCTAGCGGATTTAAATATAACATATTATCCTAAATACTAAACCGCAACATCCCAGATATTATTATACAGGTAATGTTGCGGCTTTGTCAAGGCTATTTTATAAGTTATTTCCAGTTTTCTGGAATCATATTTTCAGCATTTAATGCTTTTGCACGTCTTTTAATGTGTGCTTTTACCTTTGGATCTGCTCCGCCACGACCCCAAGATCTAATTGCATTCATTAAATCAGTTCTATTTGCGATAGGATATGATCCGTCTGGCATTGCTTCTCCAGAGTCAGCCATTTCTTTTCTTTGTTTTGCGTTAAATTTACGCTTTACTAATTTATATGGATCTAAATTATCAAATAATGATTTCTTAATTTTAGGCTCTTCTTGCTCTTCCATATCGTATGATTTTTCTACTGGAACACAATTGGGCACCATTCGGCCATTTTTTTCTTTCATGCCTCTTTGTGTATACCCTGTCCAGCATTTTTGCATACTATTATCCCATTTATCTTCATCTTCATTATCAGATTTATATACTTCTGAATCTTCTGATTTTGATATTGGCCAGTTTACATCATTCTTTTCTGCATCACCAATGGGCACAGGATTTGATGAATTTGAGTCTTCTGTTTCCATTTCAGGAGCTTCAGTTTCTGACTCAGTATCTTCTTCCATTTCTGGAACCTCAATCATAGCCTCAATTGCTTCTTGAAGATGTTCAATAAGTGCATACATTTGTTCACGAGTTACTTCTGGCCTCAATGCTTTTGTAATTTCTTGATCATCTGGAATTTCAATTACAGTATCCACTGGATTAACTACATCATCTAAAATATCTTTAATTTCTTCTACAAGCTCACTTGATGTTATTGATTTTTTCATATTTTTCTCTCTCTCTGTTATTTTTCTTGACCATGAGAATCCAGCGTCTCCGCCCCACGCATCCCACATAATTCTGCCATTGGAAGGATTTGATGTATTATAAAAATCTTTTCCTTTTTTATCTACTTCATGACGTGAAAAGAAAGAGTACATTCTTTTTACAGTAGAAAGACTTAATGTTTCTCCTCTAGCGAGTTGTCCTGCACGAGTCCATCCTACTGCAGTTCCTGCTCCTTTAGCCTTACCCTGTTCTTTCCATCTAATAGCACGTTTTGCTGCAGACTTCATTCCAGCTGTAGGTTTATATCCTTCCTTAGCCATTATTTCTCCTTTACACTAATCATTTTTACAGACTTGACTTCTTCGTCAATTCCAAAAATATCATTAATATATTCTATAGCATCTTCTTCGCTAAATGCTTGTACCTCTGCATTTATTTCAAGCTTAATGCTATAGGTTTTCATTATTTAATTTCTTGATTACAGGCTGGACAAGTCTTCTTTTCTGTAGATGAGGTTACTGTTTTTGCAGATCCTACACCTTTAAATTTAGGACGACCAAATCCAACAATAGAAATTTGTACCTTTTTTGAATTCTTTTTAAAAGCACGGAGTTTTTTACAAACTTCTCCTCCGTTACGCTGGCTACCTTTTGGATCTCCAGAAGTATTTCCTTCAACACACCAAACTGTTCCATCACCATTATCGGCAATAACAATTCCAACGTGACTAATTCTATCTACACCATCTGCAGGAAAATCAAAGTAAGCAATATCTCCTGGCTCTGGATCTGCTAAATCTCCATCAATCCATTGACCAGCTTTTTTAAATGCTGCTGCTCCACCTGGCGTATAAACAGTATTTGGTATTTTTACTCCAGCTTCATTAGCACACCACATAACAAATGAACCACACCAAGGCTGCAAATCAGCCTTGGTGAATTTTCCGTATTTAGTTTCATTGTCTTTAGGACCTTCAACAGTTCCTATTTCTGCCTTAGCAACTTCAACTAGTTTTTCTGCAGTGCCTTGATCTGACATTATTCTTTATCCCAAGTTGTGTCTACTGGTTGTTCTGCTGGCATTGCACCGTCTGGTTTAGCTAATCTACGTGCCTTAGCCTCATCAATTTCTGCCTCTAATTTTTTATCTGCTTGTGTATTTTTTGCATCTACTTCTTTGTTAGCAATTTGTGCTGCCATAACATCTTTAGCGCCTGATTGTCCAATTAATAATCCAGCCAATGTTCCAGTAATAAATGTAGCAACGCTACCTAATACGTTAAAAAACATTTTGTCATTCTCGGATTGTCCAGTAATTGGTTGTGTAACAAATATTAAAGCATACATGATACCAACTGAAGTTAAAAATAAAATAGAACCTAGTGTAATACCTAAAATAAATTTAAGTCTTGCATCTAAATCTTGTGGGGATAATCTTTCTCTAGCCATTTGCTACTTCCTTTGTATTTGCTAAATCTTCTGGACATGCTCCATTAGCTGTACAGATAGGTGGTTTACATTCTGCATTCTCCCAATTAGCAGGGTCTTGACATGGATATCTATAGTGACCATCATAGCCACATCCACTTAAAGACAGCACCAAAAGGCTAGACGCTAAAAACACCTTTATTTTTTTCATAAGTCTATTATAGCAAATATAGCTTCAAGGTGCTAGTCTTCTTCTTTTTCGGCTCTTTCTCTAATACCTATTGTTAAAAACCATATAGCTACTGAGGCTAAAGTTACATAACCTACTACTGTTTTAGCGCTTCCCTCTAATACTACCCAGGCTACAAAAAATCCTAAGAACGTAAAGTTTTCACTAAGTATGGCTATTACTCTTTTTTTCAACCAGTTCATACTACCCCCTTATCCTCATTATTGCACTACCTAAAATTACTTGTCCAACTAAAACCGCTGCAACAAGTACTTCTTTGGCTTTTTGTCTTTCTTGTGGAGACATATCTGCACCAATATTTGATAACGCTTTAAATACTTCACATTTTTGTTCTTCTGTTAAACCTTCAATTGCTTCTTCTGGATTAAAACATCCTGCAATAGCATTAACTAGAGCAGCTGGTGATTCTAATGTTAGTAGTGCTGATGCTACTTCTGCTGTAATAACAACAGGATTTCCGTTTAAATCTGTTCTTACTTCTACTGGTATTAGTGGTGGAAGATCTGAATATTCAAGTCCTGCTGATTTTATATCTGCCGCTTTAACTGGAGCACCTTCTGCTGATTGTACTAAAACATCAGCAACCAGTTCTTTTTCTGCTAATGTAAATTTACCATCTTCTGATAATGCCTCTGCTAAATTTGTTACTTCTTCAACAGTAATTTCTCCATCTGCTGCTAATATTTCTGTAATTAATTCTGCTTCTGCTTCTGTTAATCCACCTTCGGATAAATCAGATGACACTTCAGACATAACTTCTAAAGATATATCTCCATCTTGAGATAACATCTCCACTATTGACTCTATATCAGATTCTGTTAAGGCTCCTTCATTAATTAAATCATTAATAATTTCTTGTGCTTCTTCTATAGTTACTTCTTCAACAACAGGGTCTTCAATTGTAGGTTCTTCAATAACTGGTTCTTCAATAGTTGGCTCCTCAATTACTGGCTCTTCTGTAGCTGGTTGTTCAGTTATTGGTTCTTCTGGGGTTGAAATTTCTGGTGCAATTATAAATGCTGGTTGCGCTGGAGATTGAATAACTTCTTCTGCTGGTATTAAAACAATAACTTCTGAATATTGACTTACTGGTCCAGACCAGTTAGCAATTCTAATTGTATATGTAGCTCCCTCTGTTAAACCAGTTAATTGAATAGATTCTGGTGCCCCATCTGTATTTAATGTTTGACCTTCATATGGATTTTCTGCATTTGGATCATCTGTTACAACTTGATAAAACCAAGTGTTTGGATTATATCCTTCTGGTAGTTCTGGCATAATAGTAACAGTTGTACCTTCAACTACTGGCTCTGATAATATTGGTGCTGGAGTAGGAATATTATCATTTATAGCATTAGTTAATTCTTGAGAATTTGTATTTAATGTTGTTTGTAAATTTGTTTTTGTTGTTGATGCTGTATTTATAGCATTAACTAATGATGTTGTATTAATAGCATTTATTGTTGATGTATTTAAAGTATTTTGAGCAACAACTGGGCTAAGACTTTGATTTAACTGCAAGATAACAGCGTTAGCTGCATCTACTGCTGCTTGAACTGTTGATATATTTGGATCTACATAAGGAGTAAATTCTGTACCCTGACTTATTTGTCCAGCAAATCCAGAGCCAGTATTTGTATCTTGGATGGGAATAATAGTTCCATTAGTAGTTGGTCTATAATTAAATCTAGCACCGTTTGGTATTGGTCCAGTAGCAGTTACGTTTGCCATCCACGCACCATCAGTTGGATTAACATCAGCATTAAATCTAATTTGAACCATTTGTGTTGAAGCATCTTGTTGTGGATATGGACGAACATCCCATGCAATGTCTAATGAAGTTCCTGTTGTTGAATATGTAATTCCAGTTCCAGTACTCCAAGTTGTCCAGTCCCAACCAGCAATAGATACTGAAGGTGCATTTGGTGTTGTATAGTATACCCAACCCTCATCTACGCCAAAAGTAATTGTGGCATTTGAACCAACATAAACATTACTGTATAAAGTACCACCCATTTGTAAACTAAATGGAAGATTCATACGAATTCCTGCATCATCCACACCCGCAAGAACATTTGTTGTAGTCCCAATAGTTGCTTGTAAATTATTTACTGCAGTTTGAGCATTATCAATAGCAATATTTGCCTGAGTTAATTCTGTTTGTGCTGTCGCTTGAGCAGTAGAAGCGGCTGTTTTTGCAGTAACTACTTGAGAAACTTCTAATTGTGCAGTAGTTGTATCAATATTATTTATTGCTAATTGAGCGGTCAATACAGTTGACTTAGCATCTGTAACTATTTCAGAGCTTTGATCTACTGGATTAGTGGATAAATCTATATTATCAATAGTAGCAGTTGCAGTATCTACTAAAGAAACTGCAGTTTGAGCTGTAGAAATATTTTGGTTTAATTGAGTTACTGCAGTTTGAGCTTGGGATAATTCATTCTGTGCTATTGTTACAGTAGCAGTAGCAGTATCTGTAGCTGCAATTGCTTGTTGAACCTCTGTAGTGGCTGTTGCAAGAGCTTGATTAACTGCTTGTTGAGCTGGACTAACAACTACCTGTTCTTGATTAGATTCATCTGTAGCCCAAGCATAACTTGGACCTATAAAAAATAGCCAGCCTGTTACAAAAAGGCTAGCTAAAAATAGTTTTATCTTTCTACTCAATCTGGATTCTCCAAAGTAACAAAACTTTTGTTACATTTGAATTATATCACAGTAAAGTTATTAAAATTATTTTAGTTACTTAGGATTGTCAGTTTTGTAAAAACCAGTTCCTTTAAACTGAACACCTATTGATCCATAAACTTTATTCATAGGGCATGCACATTTTTCACAAATTTCTGTGGAATCTGCTTCAGAAAATGATTTGTTTACTTCTTTATTGATGTCACAGGATATGCATGAATACTCGTAGATTGGCATTATTTCTTCTTTGCTCTTTGTTTGGCTAGTGCTTCAAAGTCTTTAACCTTGGTCTCTCCCATATATCCCCAAGCATATCCATCTTCAATCATCTGCTCATTAATAGATTTAGAAGATCCGTCAACATATAACCAGCCTAAAATTCTTCCATACTTTTCAGAACTATCTGGTTTTTGTGTTTTAATAATTATATCTTTTGCTTCTTTAACTTTATACTTAATATACTCTTTTGCTTCAAGTCCCAAAGCTTTCTCAGCTTTATCTGTTGTTCTTGATTCTGGAGTATCTATTCCTGCCAGCCTAACTCTTTGAGAATACGATATGCTAAATCCTAAATCAATATCCACATCTATGGTATCACCATCAACCACATTTGTTATTTTCTTTACACGATATTCGTACACTATATCCTCCAATAATAAGGGGCAGTTTAAAGACTTGCCCAGGTCCATCAGTTATTTAATGTCGCTGTCTCCCCCGACATATCTGCGACTCCCCAGTGACGGGGTGCAGACTACTATTATACTATTATTTGATTTTGATTGTCTTTGGCTTTTTATCTTCAGGCACAATTTTTTCAACTGTAACTGATAACAAGCCGTTTTTTAATTCAGCACCAGTGACTTCCATATACTCACCAAGCGCAAATGTGCGGGTAAATTTACGAGCAGCAATTCCCTTATGAATTGCTTCACCAGAATCTTCTGCCGATACTTGACCCTTAATGACAAGGGTTCCGTTATCAATAGTTATATCAACATCCTTCTTGTCAAAACCAGCTAAAGCTAAATCGACACGAAAAACATCATCTTTAACCTTTACAATATTGTAGGGCGGATATGATTGATGTGATGCTGTTGTATGTACTGTATTTAGGCGATCAAACATGTCGTTGAAGCCAATAAAAAATGGATCCTTAAAAAGATCCAGCGTAAAATGTGTTACCATTTTATTCCTCCTTTAAGCAAATAAATTAATATGTGGGTCCCGCTAGGCGACCCACATATATTATATCAAAAACCTTATTAGGTTTGCAAACTGGGCTAAATTACTTGCCCTTTTTCTTTACTTTTTTCTTAACTGGTGCTTTTTTAACTGGAGCCTTTTTTACTGGCGCCTTCTTTGTTTTAGCCTTTAATGGCTTTTCTTCAATGATAACTTTAACAGATGGAAATAAAACTTCTTTTACTTTTTTTAACATTTTTTCTCCTAGTATATTTTCTTTTTCTTGTCTTTCATTTTTTGCTCATCTGCAGTTGCTGCATAAAGTGCTCTCATGTGAGCCATTGCTGCAGCCTTTCCTGGATGGCAACCTTTTAGTTCGCCTTTGTCATTGACTACTGCATATCCGCTGCAGCCAGCAACATTTTGTTTAACATTATATGGCATATTATCTCCTAATCATTTGGTATTTCTTTATCAAAAAGATCTACCAACCCGTACTCTTTTGCAAGAGCTTTTCCTTCTGGACTTAGTGTAAATGTAGCTTGTAAATTTTCATCATATTCTACAGACAATAAGTCTTTATCATATAAATCTAGCAAGGCCATATCTATATGTTGTTCATGTGATTCCCATAATTCAGGAGCCAACTCTTTTGCACTTTCATTAATGGAGTAAATAATTTCTCCATTTTCATCCACACCTTCTAACTCTACAACACCAATACTTAGATAATATTCAAGTCTTTCATCACTTGAATCCCCGACTATATCATCATCTTCCATATTCATATTATACCCTGTTTTACTGTAATGTTCCATCATCATTTTTGTCAATAGTTGTCTCCACTATTTGCTGTACGTACTCAGAAAAATGCTTTCTAATGCTTCCTTTGGGTCTAGTCCCCAAAACCTTCCATATTCTTTTATACTCTATTACATTTGCAAATGTAGTTGGGCATAAAAGAACGTTATTGTATTCTTTCAATACAGTTGGCAAGGGTACATGCTTTCCACAGCATTTACACTCTTTAGCCTTTTCTTGGTAAGTACTCATATTATCATCATCCTATCCATCGCTTCTCTCAGTCTATCTGGCATATGTGGTGCCCTAATCATATTTGTTGTTGTTGTGTCTTTTTCATCTCTAGCAAAGTCGTTATCGTAGCTCATAGATTGATAAGTATGTATTTTTATTTCCTGTTCTGAATTAAATTTACTTCTACTTATTGCATTATATATTGAACCACAAACTGCATCTGCTAAATCTTTAGATCCTTTTCTTGGGTGATCTACCCTATCTCTCATAATTTTTAATTGAAGAAGTTCATCTATCAGCAATTGAATATAAGGACCAATTAGTCTTTCCTCAGCAACTATCATTGCCATATCATCATAATGTTTTTTAGCGACAGATAGAATTTCTGTATTGATACCATATTGTTTTAATTGTTGCATCATGTCATGAGAATTCCATCTGTCAAAGGTGCAAACTTTAATTTTAAACCCTCTTGTTTTTAATGAAAGAATATAATCTTTTACCTCTGTAAAATCTACAGATTTATCTTTAGTCGGCGTCCAGTATCTAACAGCATCGATCTCTACTATTGGAGCTGGCTGAGAGTAATCATTTGTTATTTTTATATTAACCCATTTTTGAACATGTGACATAGATACAGCACAATGGTCGTGTTTTTGTGCAAGATCGACGTGAATAAAATATTCTTTATCTGGATCTGGAATAAACCATTCTTGAAGTCTTCCAAAATTATCTACTGCTAGTTGACCAATATTAAACGCCTTTTCAATCTTCTCTTTTGATTTAAAAAATGCATCAATGGCATCTGGTGGCATGCAAGCAAATCTAGACAAAGCATCTTGTGGATTTGTATAAAATGCTGTTTTAAAATCATCTATTTTTCTTACAGGATTAATATCCCATGTTGGTCTTTTTAAAGCATATACTTTAGGTATTTTATATGAAATAATATGATCTTCTTCCCACTCTATGTCAAACTCATTACCTTCTGTATTGTCTGGCAGGTCTTCGTCCATTTTAAATTTATGAGATTTAATAACCGTTTCTTTGTCTGCTACAACAGCGTCATATCTTTGTTGAATGTAGTCATTTTTATATCTAGGAAATGATAGCAATATCACTTTACCAAAATCTGGAAAACGAGAATCTACGGATGCTCTATACATATCATATATTGCCCCACCAGTTTTTGCCTGATCGTGCCCAGTAGTATTTTCAATACTAAACCCTGAAATTTCATCTAAAATTACTATAATTACGTTATAGCCCTCCCAAGCTTCTCTTTCTGAGTGGCCTGAATGCACTGTAATATTTTTATTAAATTTAATTTCTGAAGCTTTATCTGTATACTTGCCAACAAACCAAGGTGACTTATCTATTCTAGTTTTAAAACCTTTAAAGAATACGTTGCTTGCTTGTTGTGCGTTAATAGCAATATTAATGATATCTATTGAATCTCCAGGTGGCTTGCCATAATAGGCTGCTGGATCTTTAAGACATAACAATAAATATACAGTGTAGGCAACTGCAATTGTGGAGCAATAGTCTTTTCCAGAACCTTTTCCTAATTGAGCTACAACTTCATTTGCAGTTTGCTTAAATCTAATTTTTCCTTCTTCTTCTCCAAATAGCTTAATTAGTGTAGACTCTTTATAAATCTGTGAGCTTTTTTCAATGAGGGTGTATTGATAGTCTGATAGTTCTGGTAAACCTAAATAATCTGGGTGTCTTACAAATGTTCTTAGATCGACTGGCTTTTCATCAAACTCTTCACCGTCAAGTATGTCGATAAGATCATTAAAATTAAGATCCACTTGCTTCTTCCTCAATTATAATAGGCTCAACTATTCCAGTAATTTGAGATAATCTTTTAGCAACTTCCATTTTACACTTAGGGCAGGTTGCTGTTACTTCTTTTAATATTTTAATAAGTATTTCTTGTTTATGTTCTGTTTCAGCAATTTGTGTGGCAATCTCAGCATTATCTAATAGGCCTACCTCTTGAAGCATTCCAATTCTTTTGCCCTCAATGTCTGCAATAAGCTTTAGGGCGGTTGCCTTAACATTTAGTTGTCCCGCCTGATCTGCGTCCTCTACGGTCTTCCAGGCCTCTTTAATAAGCATTGCGTAGTGTTGGTCTGCACCAGAGATAGCTTCTTTAGCACGTTCTCTTGTACTAGTATCATTATGAACAACAGCCTTCCACTCATCAATTAACTCAATGACTTCTTTTCTTTGAAGTCCAGTAATTGCGGCAATGCTGGTAGGATTATTGCCTTTAAGCAATTCACTAACAACCTTGTTCATTCGATCAAAATGATCTGACAATTCAATTTCCATATATTAGAGTATAATTCTAGTTGACTAAAATGTCAATTAGATTTGGCTATTTTATATAATATTAAGTACCCAATTAGGTCATCAATATCATTGTCTCCAGCAAATCCTTGATTATTTTTTACCCTATTTAATTTATCATCAATTCTAACTTTGAGTTGCTCTGTGGCATCTGAGGTTGAAAATATTCTTATTGGATTTAAAGCTGAGTCTCCATATGATATATTCTTTTCAATCAGCATTTGAGCTATATCAATACAGGAATTTAATATCCTTGTACCTGATGGTGCTGATAATGAATGCATATATAATTCATCATAGGCAAACTGTTTACTGTCTGAGTATACTGGTTTTGGCATTATTCCATCTCCCTATATAATTGTTTTAATCCTTTTAAAGTTCCAATATCCATATATTTTCCGCCAGGCTTAATAGACGAAATATTAAATCCACTATTAATCCATTCCTGAATTTGTTTTCCTGGATGATCTAATTTTGGATCTATATATTTTATCATATTATTTTGGAATAGCATAGTCCCCCACATATATTTAAAATTACAATCTGGCACCTTATCTCTAGACTCTATTACATTTCCATTTTCCATAATTAATATTTGACCCACCCTACCTTTTAATTCACCTGAGCATTCCCATGCACCTAAAATTAAATCAGCGTCTGTATTTATAAATAATTCTTTATATATATTATGTGGTCCATTTAAAATATATGTATCTGGCATTCCAATAACCACTGTGTCTTCATAATCTCCAACCATAAAATTAATAGCGTCTGACATTGTTGATGGCTCACGAACAATAAGTTTTATATTCATGTCCATGTTTTGGATAATTGGTATCCACTCTGGCCTTGTGGCAACTCTTACTTCATCACAAACTTCTAGCATTTGTTCTACATGCCACTGAAGTAAACATCTTTCATCTGAAATAGGTAAACAAAACTTTGGTATGCCCCCAACCCTTGAAGCTCTACCAGAAGCAGGCAATACTCCTATCGTAGCCATTCCTGATCCCTTCTTCTAGTTAATGACCAAGGCTTTGATATTTCAAAATTTTTATTCATTTTATATTTATAATATTCTTGATTTTTTAAAAAAGTTTCATGATTTCTATTTTTTAAATTATCATCACTATTAATTGTTTGACTTCCAATTTCTGGTGCAGTTTTAATAGATGTTGAAACTATAGTATTTTCTGGACAAAATCTTGCAACTCTTTCGTGAAAATCATTATCTTCAAAATATATAGGATAAAAATACTCATCAAACAATCCAACCTTTTCAATTATATTTTCTCCAACAGAAAAACATCCATAAGAATCATTTGTAAGTATTAATTTATCTGATCCGCTAATAGAATCTATTTCTTGCAATGCTGTCTCACCCCAGACAGTATCGGCTGATGCAAAAAGCCAATATTTTAAATGAGGATATAATTTTATTCCCAAATTCCATGAGGCGGACATTCCAAGATTTGTCGGCAAATTTAGTACTCTAATGTCTCTATTTGTTTTATATGTTCCACCATTATCAATAATTAAAATATTATCAACTGCATAATTAATAGAATCTAGCATTTTTTCTAATAAATCATATCTATTTAATACTGGTACTATTATTACTGGAATACTCATCTTTTTTTAATTAATCCAAACTGGTCCAAGTACCTTTGTATAGTCATTGGGGATACACCACATTCAATAGCAATTTCTGTGACTGTTTTCTTTTGCACAACATATCTTCTATATAGCCATGGGTGGCTTTGATATAGTTTCATATTGACATCCACCCTATGTATCCAGCATCGGGATTATCTTTGTGCCACTGTTTCATCATTTTATTTTGTTTTTTCCAATCAGTAGTATGAGTTTCTAGTCCACATTTAGGACATGGACCAGGACCTAAATCTTTATATACATGTTCACAATTCATCTTTTAGTTAACACCTCATTAGAATAATGGGCTATGCCAAATGCGTCTGCCACATCAAAATCTGTTAAAAATAATTTATATTTATTATTAAAATAATCTACAGTTCTTTGTTTACGCATATTTCGTAATTGGTTTTTATACCAAGAATCGGCATAGCCTGGATTCTTTAATCTTATTGCAGCTTTTTCTTCTTTGGTTGGGTTCTTATTTCCAATATATGCTTGCCAAGAACTCGGAGATATAGTAATAACACTAGCGCCAGTAGACATAAGCTCGGCAATGACGACTCCATAAACATAAGATAATTTTATCACAGCATCTGCGGATCTGACAAGTATGGCCCCTTCAACAACAATATAATCTGATTTTAATTGATCTAGCATGGCATGCATTTTATTTTTAGCATCATATATTTTTTCAAATATATCTGATCCAACAAATTCTATTTTGCCCCACTTAATAGGATTATCATTCTCCATTAAACAGAAAGCAACTGAGTTTGTTGAGGCATCTATGCCTAAAACTCTATATGCCTTAGTTTTAACTAAATCAGCTAATTTCACTAATTATTTTCCATATCGTAGTTTTGCTTTCTTCATTAATTCTTTTTTCACAACCAGCGCAAACGTCTGTTTGATTATACCTACTCAACTGTGTTTTACATTTTTTACAAACTCTGGGTGCCCCATTCCTAATTGCTTTTTTCTCATAATATTTTTCCATAATTCTACGATTAGTAGATACTCTGCAGCATTCATCTGAGCAGTATTTTTGATTATGAGTTTTTGGATTAAATTCTTTCGTACACTCATTGTTTGCACATTTCATATTGATGGAACCTCAAATGCTTCTATTTGTACTGTGCCAGTTGGCATTTCCCAACAATCTTTTTTAATTGGACAATATTTACAGGCAGAGGTAGATTTTGTAAATACCCTCATTGGTAAATCTCCGTCTTTAAAGTTATCCCAAACTTCACATAACCAAGTAAATGTGTCTTCAATTATCTTTTTATTTTTATCATTCATTTGAATAGGTATTAAAAGCACCTCTTGTGTGTTTTTATTTTCATATAAAAAGAAACCTTCTTTTGCATTTGTCAGCTTCATATATGTTAAAAGCTGAAGCATATGATTTACTGAGGGTTTCATTTCTGCCTGTCTACCATCCCAGACTTCTTGCTTTGCGGTTTTTATTTCTCCTATTACTTCTTCACCCTTCCAGTCAAGGACTAAGTCTATAAATCCTCTAATTGGCGGATATTCATTTTTAATTTCTCTTTCTACTTCTTTTAAAACGCCAGTTGATTTAATTAGTTTTTGTAATCTTTCATGAGCCTGAGTTCCTTGAGCCATATTAGCTACTGCAATAGAATCGTTCTCGTCAATAAATCCAACTCCACTGAATGCTAAGTACCAATATCTAGGACATTTGCCATGCCCATACCCAATTGTACTTGGACTAAAAGAAGTTTTGGTCATTGTTTGATCCCCACGCTTTGTTGCAAGATATGCGTTATCTAACATTTTTGCAAACTCTGATGGATCAAATATTCCTGTTATTTTTTTAAATTTTAAATTGCTTACTATTTCTCTACCCATTATGAATTATATCGGACTACGTATTTAAGACTATCTACTAGTCGGTCCAACGCCTCCTTGACTGAATAATAAATATTCTTTTTATTATTATTTACTGTTCCAGCTTTATCTTTAAGAATTGTAGAGTATACAGAAGCCAACATAGCAAACTTAGTAGACATTGCCTGTAGTTCTATAATAAGATTAGGGGCTTTTGCAGCAGGAATATCTGGATTCATTAATAATTTAACAACTATTCCAAGGGTCCTGTCTAGGTGCTCATCTTTCATAAACTCATGCAAATCGTTAAATTCTGTAATTGTGCTAATTAACTCTAGACTACTTTTGTCGTTTGGCATTGTACTCATAATTATTTTTTAACCTTCTTCTTGGGCTTATACTCTCCTAAATCTGCTTTAACAGTTCCATCTTTACGAAGTCTTATAATCCTTCCATTTTTTATAACTGTTTTATTAAATGGTATTTTATTATTTGATCCCATTATTATTCTCCCAACATTCTACTAATTGTTCTAGCAATGACCATTCGATTACTGCAAGCCTAGTCTTTTGATTATCTTTTCCTAAAATTATTTTAAGTACTGGGTATTTATCTCTACTTACTTTAAAGGTGTCTGTACAAATTTTTGCCCAAATACTTTTTGATATAGAAATTGATTTCTCATATTCTTTATAATCAACAACAAAGTTATGCCATTGAGAGTCGCCTTTTTGATAATTTCCTCTACCACTATTCTTTTGTGGTTTTGCTTTATCACGTTTAACTTCAGATCTTTCTGACATTAGCTAACCTTAAATGATGTCTCATGACCCTTGGAACATTTCCAAGACATAGTAAATGAGGCTGCATCCCAATAATAAGAATTAACATCTTCATCACATTTAGAGCATGGTTTTATTCCGTCTATTTTTTGTAATTCTGCTTTATAGACTTGCTCTGGTTTATTAAGAAATTCATTAATATTTGGCATTTATTTCTCCAACTAAGTTGTCTACAACATCTGGATTTTCTTTTAAATATGCGACAGCCTTTGCACGTCCTTGAAAACGTTCTCCATTTACCGTATACCATGCACCACCCTTTTCTACAATTCCACACATTTCTGCAACATCTAGAGTTTCACCAACACGATCTACTCCCAAGGCATCGCCTTGATAATAAAAGTCATATTGACCTGAAAGATTAGGCGGACCAAGTTTATTATAATCAATAATCCAGTTTACTGGTCTACCAACTCTTTGCTCAATAATTTTATCTCCCACTTTAACTCCAGCTTTAATGGCATTAGCCTCGGCTTCTGAAGACCAAAGTTTAATGACTGTTGATGAGAAAAACTTTACGGCCATTCCTCCTGTAGGAATATGAGAAGCATGCATACTACCAAACTGATTTCTTTGTTGAGATATAAGCACAAGTAGTGTGTTTTTATTTGCGTAGTTAAGCATTTTAACAGCATGTGTCATATCTTTTGCTTCTGCACCAATTTGTTTTGTATCTTGTAAATCTTTCATTTCATTTCCATCTTTTTCAAAATAAATAGCAGGTAATAATGCTGAGATAGAGTCTACAACAATCATGTCCACATCTGCTTCCATTAATTTTGCTGCAACATCTACCATATCATTTACAGTTTTTGCTGGAGAATAAATTAATTTAGAAGAATCTACTCCTAATTTTTCTGCCCATTCTGGAGAGTATGAATGCTCTGCATCAATCCAAGCACATGTTTTTCCTTCTTGTTGTGCTAAAGCTATCATTTGTAAACAGAATGAAGACTTTCCAGCTGATTTATTTCCCCAAACTAGGACTTGTCTGCCGTAACCTAAACCACCCTGTAAAGCTAAATTTAAACCAATGCTTGGAGTTTTTTGTTTATGTATTTGTACATCTACTGCCGACTGAACTCTTTGTCTTGTCTTTGGATCTAATTTTGATAATACGTCATCTATTAAAATTGTCATTTTACTCTTTCTTTCTCCAAGTATAGCATTAAAATAAGTTTCCGTGAAGTCTTGGCCTATCTTTATTTTTATTAATTTTAGCCTCTAGGACCTCATCAAGGCTATGTAGTATTTGTTCTTCATTACGCATTGCGGCATAAACATCTAGTAATCTAATAATTACATCTGCCATTTCTTCTACAATTTTTTCTGACCCATGGCTTTTTCTTATAGCCTCTAAAACCTCTGTTACTTCTGAGTGAACTAGGGCCAGCTTATTTCCTACTTTATCATTTGTATATTCGCCATCCCAAAATCCCTTTTCTTTTGCAGATTCGTGTAGAACTGCAGATAAGGCATCTAGACCATACTCTGTCATAATATCAAACGTTTTCATTTGTCTCCCTTAAGCTAAACGTAAACGATGGGCCCTCTTCATCATAATCAATAACTAATTCTTTATTAGATGAATTAACATCTAAAAATCTTAAAGTTGGAACAGTTAATCTTTTATGCTCTTCTAAAATTGCAACCAATACCTGATTCATATTAATTGATGCTACTAGGTCTTCTATATTATCTGTCACTTTATCTCCTTAATCATAAGAGTTCCATCATCTAATTTAGACAATGTAATTTTACATTTCATGCCTTCTCTTAATTTTGCTAAAGCCATTTTGTACATCGTTGGAAACGCAATGGCTCTAGTTAACTCTTTGTTTTTATTTGTAAATACTAAGTGAGCCATCATTTTGCCAGCCTTTGTTTTATATGGAGTATGGTTTAACACCATATACTCATCATCTTCCATATCGTATTCTTTTCTATATAAATAATCTACAAACAAATCTGAACCGCTAGGATCTATATCTGATACCTTAATATACCTTGCAATTCTATTATCTCCCACAAGGATAAAGTACATTTGATTAGTTTCAATTTGTGTTTGTTCATGATGGAATAATCCGATTGAGCCAGTTTCATCTACAAGTTCCACTCTTGCCCAGCCAGTTCCACGTTTAATATTTTTAACCATACCAAACATAACAAAAGATCCTAAATCATCAAAGTCTTCTATTGGCCTTGCTTGAGCTTTAATTCTTGGTGGAAGATCTAAATTAAATGTAGGTATTCCTAAGAATTCGTAGTAGTTGTCTTTTTCTTTACCGCTTCTTTGATTGTCATCGAAAGCAGCACCACCAATAGCATTGAGAGCAGATATAGCCCTACTGTTAATACCACTACCTTTCGCAGAGGCTTTTTGTATGAAGTCGGAATAATTGGCATAAGGCCTTCTTTCTATAATTTTATTTGCAATACTATCTGATATAAATTTTACTTCTGCTAATCCAAATCTAATTGCGTCTCCTTGTAATGAAAAATATAAACTAGATTCATTAATATGCGGAAGTAATACTTTTAATCCTAATCGCTTAGCTTCAATTAAATATTCGGTTCTCGCATCTTTATCATTTTCATTTTTAAGAATTGAAAACATGAATTCAAGAGGGTAATAATTTTTAAGCCAAGCCGTATAATAACTAAGCATGGAATAAGCAACAGCGTGAGAACGATTAAAAGAATAGCCAGCATGAGCTTCGAAATTATTCCATAACGTTTTGGCTTTTTTCTCAGAAATGTGTTCTGAAGCGCCAGCAATAAACTTATCTTTGAACTGGTCGAATTCTTTTGCATCTTTCTTCTTTCCAATAATTTTTCTTACCTTGTCAGCTTCTGACCAAGACATTCCGCCTAGGTGTACACATGCCTGCATAACCTGCTCTTGATATATGATAACACCATATGTATTTTCAGTAAAAGGACGCATAATTGCATGGGTATAATCAACTGCTTCCCTGCCTTGTTTTCTATTAATATATGAAGCACCTACAGTATTCATAGCCCCTGGACGTACTAAAGCATTTGAGGCAACTAAATCTTCAAATTTATCTACCCCCATTTTAATTAATAGATTAGTATATGGGGTTGCTTCCGCCTGGAATACACCTTTTGTATACCCCTCACTTAAAACTTTATATACTGCTGGATCATCAAAAGTTAAAGATGATAGATATACATCTTTTCCCGATCTTTCTTTTATTGATTTTAAAGTATCTGAAATAACTGAAAGAGTTTTTAATCCTAATGCATCAAGTTTAATTAATCCAATATCTGCAACAGTATCCATATCATATGCAACGACTGGAATTCTTCCAGATACTTTATCTTGAGCATCTTCTCTAGACTCAATCGGTGCATAGTTTCTAATATCATCTTTTGCAACAACTACTCCTGCTGCATGTACTCCAACGCTTCTAATTTTTCCACGAAGTCTTTCTGCCAACCAAACAACTTCTGGATATTTCAATCTAAATTCTTTTGTATTTGGAGAGTCAACAAAGTCTTCAAATGTATCTACTGATTTTAATGCACGATTTACTTCTTGTAGTGGTATCATAAATACACGAGCTGCATCTCTTACTACACCCTTATCTTTAAAATATGTATATGTAGAAATAGAGGCCACATTTTTAAACTTCTTTTTTAAATATTCTTTAACTTCTTTTCTTCTACGATCTTCAAAGTCGGTATCAATATCTGGAAAATCGTTACGCTCAGGGTTAATAAATCTAAAAAACAATAAATTATATTCAATTGGATCAACATCTGTAATTCCAAGGGCATAGCATACCAAGGAGCCAGCTGCCGATCCACGTCCTGGACCCACCATAATATTATTATCTTTTGCCCAATTAACCATATCTGCTACAACCAAAAAATAGGAGGCAAAGCTTTTATCTTTAATTATTTCTAATTCTTCTACCAGCCTTTGCTCATACAGGTCATTTCCCATCCATGACGAGGTCAGGTGTAGCCTTTCTAGGCCTTCAAAGGCCATTTGGGACAGTTTTTCGTCAGCATTGGTCTTAGGTACTGGAAGAAGGTCTAGACCCCTGTTAAAATCGTACTCTCCAATTTTTTCGGCTATCTCCATAGTATTCTCATAAATATCTGTTCTCATAATGCCAGTCTTGTTAAAATCATTTTGGATTTCTTCCCTAGACTGAATAAACAAATTGTAGTCTTGAAATGAAATACGTCTATCTGGGTATAGGTAATTAAATCTATCTAACATATTTGGCATTTGTCTAGACATATCAAAGTCTGCTTCTTTGTCTGTTTTAGGGGATGTAGACAATATGAGCATAGCTTCTTCTAAAATTTTGTCTTCGCCTTTTGCAAAATGGGCATCTCCAGTTGCTACTGGTTTAATTCCTAATTCATCTGCTAGGCTAAGTAGTCCTTCATTTATTTCTTTGGGGTTATGAGATTGAACCTCAATGTAAAAGTCTTTGCCAAAAGTTTTCTTAAAATCCTCAAGTACAGTTTTTGCTTCCTCAAACTCTCCTTTTTCAATAGCCTTACTAATAAGTCCATTAAGGCATCCAGAAAGAACAATAATACCCTCTGCATATTCTTTTAGAACCTCCCTATCAATTCTTGGCTTGTGATAAAAACCCTCATTCCAAGCAATTTCTTGAAGCGCATTTATATTTTTTAATCCTATACGATTTTTAGCCAATAGGATAATATGATTATATGCCTGAATTGATTTATCTGTTTTAGATGATCGGTCAAATCTATCTGTCGGGGATATGTATGCCTCTACACCTAAAATTGGTTTTATGCCAACTTCTTTGCAAGCCAATTGCATTTCACGATGTGATGCCAATGTTCCATGGTCGGTAATGGCTAATGCAATTTGTCCAGCATCTTTAGCAGCTTGTGCCAATTCTAGTGGTGAGTTTAGTCCATCCATTAATGAATAATAAGAGTGGACGTGTAAGTGTGTAAAATTCAATTTATCTCCGCCGTTAAAGCAGGTGGGGCTTTTGCCCCACCCAACAAATTACCAGTCTACGCTACTGGATGTAGCAGACTGTGACTCTTCTTGTGACCCATTGCCCATATAAAAAGCTTCTTGCTCTGCATATGGTACATGACGAACTGCAGTTTTTTCAAGATCAAATAATTCCAAACTTGAAAAATCAAATGGGGTTTCGTCTTTTGCTAAAGGAATGATTGTATAACTTGTATCTGTTTTGCTACCATTTCTTTTAATACGCCACATTAGATTTGTAATGCTTCCCATTTCACCAGCATACTCAATTAGGGTAGGTGTAATTGTTTTACCGCTAGTTCCTTGAGAAAGAATTGCTACGTATGGCTCTTCTTTGCCATCATCAACTAATACATTAATATAAAGACGTGTTCTTGCTTTCCAGCCCGCCTTTGGGTCTCTACGATGCTGCTCTTGTGCCCAGTCACGACCCTCTGTTTCCATTGTATCCAAAGCCTTTTTTCTATAGTCTTTTGGATTAATATGTTCTAATGCGATAAATCCGCATCCTCTTTTTTCATCATAGTTTGGTGAATCTGGATCAAGCTCTTGTAAAAAACGAATCTTTACGCTTTCTCCATCTTCAACTTTAAACCAGCGACCTTTGTTTTCATCTCCGCCGCTATATGTTGGCTTATCCAACGCTTTGTTTAGGTCTTTTAGACCCTTTACTATACTCATTTGTTCTCCTTAGGTGATGGTATATATCCATCTGTATTGGTCATTATATCATTAATTCCAGGATCTGTATTCTATATCAGAAACCGCATTCTTTATACAAGATCGGATTTCATCCTCAGTCATGTCACCTGCATCTTTTGCATTATGTGGATATATCTTACCATATTCATAAGATGCCCACAAGATGTCTTTATTTTTTAATTTATTAGATATGTTTCTACCTAATACTCTTCCAGCCTCATCAGCGTCTGTCATAATAGTAATTTTATTAAAATGTCTATTAAGAAGATTAATATTGTCTGGGGAGATATGCCCACCCAAAGTAGCAACTACATTTGGAAACCCAGCCTGATGTACACGGATTGCATCAAAGCTCGACTCTACAATTATTACATGATCGCCAATTCTTTTTGCCCTATGAATATTAAACATAGTTTTACTTCTTGGAAGGTTAGTGCTATTCTTAAATACTTTTTCAGATATAGATCTACCAACTAAACCAACTGGAATTCCATCTGGACTATGTACTGGAACAATAACCATATTTTGTTTTGAAGAATATCCTAATTTAAAGTGGTGCATAGATTCTTCATTTATATTTCTTGATTTAAAATAATCCTTTGCCTTCTCATTTGAACCCAGTTCATTGTACATATTGTCTAATACATTTTGAGGAAACTCAACAAACTCTGGCTTGTCTTCAAACATACTTGCCATAACCTCATCAAAATTATTTAAAGACTCAGTTTCTTTAGCAGCAATAAATCTAATAGCTTCATATTCATTTTTATTTAATATCTTTTTTACAAGTTCATTAAGGGTGCCAGATTCTCCACAGGCTGGATTAAAACATATAAAAGCACCAATTTCTCTACTTACGCTAAAGCTTGCGGTATGTCTATTAGAATGAAATGGGCAATAGCATAAAAAGTCATTTGAGGTTTCTCCAGTTATTTCTAAGCCCAAGCTTTTTATTATTGACTTAATGTGTTCTGGGGTATATTTCGTTGTATCAATTTTCCTTGAGTTATGCCCTCTGATAGCCACGCCTTCCTCCTTCCCACATATACTCCATGTAAAGTCATTAAAAACTTCCATGTCTCACCAGTAAATTCTACCGAAAATGCGGTATCTATGTCAAGGACTCTGGCATATCCTTTTGATCGCATATCGTGAGTTAAAAGATTTTCATATTGATTTTTTATTCTAATCATATCTGAATCGTCTTTAAACTCTACCGATATTTGAAACCTACTTATTCTTTTGTGCGTCACTGTTTAACTCTGGTAGATTCTCGTATATTTCTTTTACAATACCTCTATTAATATCCCAGTCTAAATAGAAATCAAATTCATGTCCGTGACGATTCTTTCTTGAAACCACTTCAATCATATTTGTTCCTGGATATCTATGAATAGCCATAGCCATATCAGCATCATATTCAATTGCTTTAGACCAAGCTACCTGACTCATCATTGGTGGATTATCTTGATCTGATATATCATCTGCTGTTGCAGCAGTAATATCAATAATTGGAATATTGTTTGAAACAGCAAGTAGTTTAAATTCACGAGATATGTTTCTATTTCTTTCTACTTCTGAATTACTTCTTTTATTATCATTAAATAATTGATGATAATCTAAGATAACTAAATCTGGCTTATGTTGATCAATTTTACCCTGAATAGTTGCTGGAGTAACTTCAGTATTTCCTTCATTAGAAACTAATATAAAGCTATTTTTTTGATCAAACTTTTTCTTACTCCATGATCTAAAGTCATCAATATTAATATCTCCTTTAGATAAATCGCTAGCACGAAATATTCCAGAGCCAAGCATTGTATATATACGATCACGCATATTTTCTGGAGACATTTCAAGAGATACTATCATCGGCCTAAAGCCTTGCTCCCAAGCCTTACATGCTAAGTATGACGTGAACCAAGTCTTACCTTTTCCTGGCCAGCCAATAGCAACAATTAAATGTCCTGGCGCCATTCCAGTAGGATATGCTTTATCAATAGCATCAAAGCCTGTAATAATTCCTGGTGCTCCGCCCATTGCTGCAGATCTATTTTTAACTGCCTCAAAATGTCTTGCTGCAGATTCTGCATCTGTAATATCTAAGTCTCTTACATTATTTGTATATCTACTTAATGTGGCAAGTTCGCTCTGCATTTGAGCTAATACTCTTGATGCGGCATCTTCTTTTAAACTAGAGCCACTTCTAATAATAATTGATTTTAGCTTACTAGATAAAAACTCATTTTTTAATGTATCTAAATAATATCCAGTTTCAGCTTTTACATTTGTATCTGGCTCAAAGTCTTTAAACTTTTCTTGTAAAATTCCTACTTCTGGAACTGCCTTAAATTTATAGTAATAAGATTTTAGGCCTTCCCATATATCTCTATGTGAGGTAAATAAATCATCTACGTTGTCTGCAAGAAGGGTGCTGATATCTTTATTTTTACATACAGCAGATATTAGTGTTGCTTCTGTATTCATTCTTCTCCTTCTTCAACTAGTTTTTTTGTTGCTTCTCTTAATAGCCTTCTATTTGTTTTATCTTTTTGTATTTCTTTATTTAATTGATCTATCTTATCAAAATTATAGAAAAAGAATTGTAGGGGGTGCCCAGTCTTACCTGTTGAGAAATAATATTCAAGTAACTCCTTTGCCCTTACAAATCCAACACTATCAATTACATCTTGCATTCCCCACTTTTCTCTAAACTTATTAATAGCAGGAACCTTACCATACTTAGTCTTATACAGACTTTGGTAATGTGTAATTAATATATATGGTTCTTTATTATTTGCCACGGTCACTTAATTCTTTTTCAACCTCACGAGTTTTTTCAATAAGCTTGTCTTCTACAAACTTATATACTCTTTCAGTAGCGGAAGCTGCAGTCTCTCCTTGACGAACATCGTCTTCAACTCCTACGCCAATTCTAATGCTTTCATAGTTGCCTAAATTTCTTGTAAAAGATAGGTCAACCTTAACCCTTGTTTCCGCCATTACTTATGCTCCTTCATATGTCTACTTAAAGTCTCGTTAGCAAATATGCCCCAGCGAACTTCTATTTCTTTATTGCATATCGAACATTTAACAATTCGATTTGACATCATTCCGCCTTCCATACTGGTACAAATCCTGAATCGGTCTTAGTATACAATATAATGTTGTGTTTGAAAAGGGCTGTTAATTCCGCCTTAGATGGAACATCCTTGCTGTACCCAACGTCTACAATATATTGATGTATGTCCAATATGTCCGATTCGCTAAGCATAAATTTAAACCAAGAGCTCTCTGGATTGCTAATGGGATAAACCCTTTGAGGTATTTTTATTTTTCCATTAAGGATATATTCCTCAATAGTTACTTTGTGTTTGTTTAATAATAATCCAGCCTCTTTAATAGAATAAGCATTTTCTTTATATTTCTGGACTTGAGAATATGAATAAAGAACTCTTTTTTTATCTGGGTAGCACCAAGCAACTAGTTCATCTTTAGCCCTAGACAACTTAATAACTTTATGTATTTTATTGTTTAAGAAGAAATAGAGAAGTTTTTTTCGTGTTCCCGTTCTTTTACTTTTAACCATTTACCTAGCTTGCTCGTTTCTTTATCAATCATCCATCTTTTTCCACACATTATACAGAATAGCTCCATATGTAATTTTTGAGAAAATACTCTATCTATGAATACTCTACCAGAACATTTTTGACACCACATATTATGCCTTAAACAACTTTCCATCAACAACACATGTATAGTCTGGAGATATTTCAACAATTTGAACATGAGGCCACTTGCCATTTTCAATATGGGCAACCGCAAAACCTTTTTGCCAATCATGATGCTGCGTATATTTCATACCATCACTTTTTTCATCGCACATATGACCAATCTCATATCCACGAATTGTTTCTCCCTTGCCTTTATTTCTTAATTCATATGTTTGAAAATGAGAGGCTATTCTATGGGAATGACCTCTAATCAAAGATACCTGTAAATCATTTATATCTTTTCTAACTGCACCAGTATCTGCTACAGATAAACCATGATGAACATGTATATCTCCATAACGTTTTTTGGGTAATTCATTATAATAAATATAATCATAGCCTAATGAATCTAGGCTCCACAACATTTCTGGTGTAACAATTTTAATAAAGTCTGGAAGTTTAGAATCTACATAATTAAAAATTCTTACGTCATGATTTCCTAAGGCAGTAAATAACTCTGCATCTTTACCAGCAACTTTTCTATTTTGAGCATAAAATTCTCTAGCCCCTTTAGCTTCATGTTCCATTAATGGCACGATAGCATTGCCTTGTTTATCCTTATGCATTTTTAAAAATTCAGCGGAACGACCTTCCGTATATTTACTATAACAAGCTTGGTCATCTGTGTCGCCTAAAATATCTACAACATCTGGCTTAAACCACTTCATTACATCAAACCAGAGTTTGATTGCCTTATCATCTTGATATGGAAACTGTTGATCTGACGACAACATCCACTTTAAATCATTTGACATTCATTAATCCCTTATACTAAAAAAGTCACGAGGTCGTGACTTTTGGGGCTACAACGAAATTGTAGCATATTGCATTATTCTGTCAACTATCTTATAGTTCTTTATTTTCAATGGCTAACCAATTTATTGTTATGGTTAGGCCAGCTTTTGTTGAGATTGCATAAAGTGCTGGAGCAGATGTTGCATTTTTTATTGCTAAAGTTATTTGTGCTCCACCAAGGCTTCCACCGCCTATAGTACAGAAAAATCTTGGAATATTTTTAAATGATGGACTTATTGGTAATAATACTGCTTCGGATACTCCCAAACTTGTAGTCATGTTAAATTGTCCAGATGTTATTACTGGTATTGTAGGAGTACCTTGATCATTTAAAGTGGCATTATATAAAGAACTAGATGTCTTATATACATCTGATAAATTTAATTGTAATTGATTAAGTTTATTTGGATCTAATGGTTCGCCTTCATTAAATACTACTGATGAGTATGCCATTATAAATTATCTCCTAAATCATGCATATTAACTTCAGACTCACTTACCTCTATTACCTTTGATCTATCAAGGCCGTACTTTAAAAATGAATCTGGATCTACAATATGCCTACGCTTATTTTGTGATACTAAATACATTTTACCATCTGATATGTTCTTTATCAAGGTTCCATCTCTAAATCCTAATTTACCTGCTATTTTCATAGAGGCTATTGCTTGTTCTGTGGCCAGTACTGTTGTAAAAGACCAAGATTTTGCAGCACGATCAGATATTAACTTAAACCTTTTATTATCTTTAATCCAATATGTACCATTTTCTGTCTTTGCCGCAAGACCCGATGGAATTATTGTTGGTTTATTTATTAAGGTTGTCTGAGTATTCTTGAATAGCTTTTTCATGCTCTTTTTTTTCATCCATAAGTTGAGTAATTTCTGCCCGTAAAATTGCAATTTGAGTTTCATAATTTGATACAATCTCTCCTATACGTTGTTGTAGGGCTGTTATAACTAATTCAGCTTTGTCTGCCATGTTACTCCTGACTATTTAATAATGAATATTCATTCATTAAGGCATTCTTTTTTTCTTCTTCTTTTAATAATTGAATATTTAAATTATCAATTAACTGTTGATCTGGCTCATCTACTGCATTTGCAGATATTAAAGATACATTAATATTATAAATAGATGTATTAATTCCTTTAATGTGTTGAGATAGAATTACTTTTTTTTCGGTATTTGTTAGTTCCATATTATCTTCCAGGTATAGGTTTTCCTTTATCGTCTATAATATCCTCAACTTGTTGGACCGCTCCCCATTTTCCTAATGGACAGCTTGCATGAGGAAGCTTAGCTTTTTCAGTCATAAAACAACCACACTTTTTACATGTTTTGCTTAATTGTATTAATGATGGACATTTTAAACAATTTTCTTCATATCTATATTTAAATATGTCATCGCTAACACGACCTATTTTAGGATTTAATAAATCCCAAGGTCTTACTGAATCACCTGCTTGTTTTTCTTTCCAAAGTTGCCAAGGTGTTTTAGACATATAGGTTATGCCTCTTGTGTATTTTCTGTAGTTTCAGAAATAAATTCTTGTTTATCATAATCGTATTTACTTCCTACACTTACTATTCCACCCTCGCCTAATAAATTATTGGTAACATTTACTATTAATGGGTTACTAAGAAAAATTGATGACAATCTTTCATCAGTATGTAATATATCTACTACTTCACCATCTAAAATAAAAGCTAATTTAATTGGTGGTAGAGCTGGTTGTTGTATTTCTTCTGACATTATTCCTCCTTCTTGTATTATACATAATTGTTATCATTTTGTCTAGTATATGCTCAAATTATCGTATGAGGTTCCTACGTTATTTGGACTATATGTTTTTATTATTCCAGCAGATGTCTCTCCATTAGCATTTTGCCTTGTAGGGCTAGACGGGGTTTTTCCAACAGTTTGTCCTATAATTCCACCCCCAGAGTCATATGCTGTTGCCGTAATTGAATTACCGCTTGAAGATGCAGTTATATTATATATTCCAATCCATTGGCTAGGGTCAAAAGAGCCTACCACATAATTTGATGTAACTAATCCTTCTGCATATGGTGAATCCCAAGATTGAACTGCAACAGAACCAGATACTGCCGAGAATAGTTTTATTTTAGTATTATAATAATATGCAGTTGCTGGGGCTGGTTCATTTATGCTGTAAGAATAACTATAAGCAGTTCCCCTAGTTTGATAATTTGAAGTATATGTTGTTACATCTTCATATGCGTAAGTAGAATAGGTATACGCCTGTTGTCTAGTAGAATAGCTCTGTGTGTAAGTTGTTACGCTACTGTAATTTGCCGTACATGCACCGCATCTATCTCCACTGTTAGGTCCAACATCTGGGCAACCCACTGTTGTTGTAGATCCAGTACAAGGATTAGACGTAGTTGTTGTTCGACACCTCCATCTTGTAGCACTACCTGAGCAACCAGTAGATACAATTGAAAGAGTTCCTCCTGGACAGGATGGTGCTACTGGATCAAAGTTTCTGCATACTCCAAAAGTATCCACCGTGCTAGAAGCACTTTGCCTAATAGAATATGTATATCCAGTTAAAGTGTTAACTGTTGAGGAAGTTTCCGTACAAGCTCCGCATCTATCTCCAACATTTGCTCCAACATCTGGACAAGTTCTACCTGAGTTAGAACCTGAACCAGTACATGTTGTAGTAGAGGTACAACTTCCGCATCTGGCGCCTACGGTTGATCCTGTACTTGGACATGATGAGCCAGAAGATGATCCTGAACATGTTAAAACTTGTGTCGTTGAAGGAGTATTAGAATTAGTGCAATTACAATAATCTCCTGCTAAGGATCCTAAATTACTTGTACAGCAATTATATCCAGTACAGGTATATGTTACTCCGTTTTGTCCACAAGGATATGTTAATGTTGGAGATGGGCATGAGCTACATCTATTTCCATTTGCTGTTCCAAATGGTACGTCACTACAACAATTAAGTCCATTACATGTTTGTGTTCCCGTACATTGAGGAACAGTTGTTGTAGTTGTATCATAGTCATAATATGATGCAACTGCGTACCAAGAATTTGCAGATGTGACCCAAAACGAGACTCCTTTTCCACCTTTACCATCTGGTAAATCTACAGAATAATTTTTATTTGGATTTCCAACTTCAATTGTTTGGAGAGGATGGCTTGTTGCTGAATCTGATACTCCAACTGCTGATGCGTTTATAGCATATGAACCATTTGTTGACCAAGAACTTGTTAAATTGCTATATGAACTATATATATATCCACTACTTGAAGTTCCAAGTCCACCAGATGTAGTTCTATTAAAATTATCATCTACATCTCCAACATATGCTGGTAAGGGAAGGCTATAATAATAATACGTAGTTCCATTTAAACCGACAACATTATCTCTAGTATAAAAAACGTATTGTGGTGTAGTAGCATCTGTTTGGGTTACGGAGTAACTTGTTGATAAAGTAGTATCATTAGTTATATCTGTTCCACCACTTGATGGGGTATATGTTTCAACTACTTTTATTAATGAATGTGTTTTTGAAGAAAAACTTGTATATGATCCAGTAGAACCTCTAGTTACTGTAGTAAAAGCTTTTCCAGTTCCCCCAGGAATTGTAGGTGCAGTTGTTTGTGTTGGTAATAATGGTGCAGCAGAAAAAAATGTTTTCCAGGCTCCATTTATTTTTATAAAGCCATTTGAAAGCTGTTTCCAAGCTCCGCTTACTTTTAAATAAATTGCACTAATTTGTGCCCACTCTGAAGGACTTCCCTTTTTTATAAATATAGACATTTATAACCTTATGGAGTATACACTAATAAAACAGAACCATTTGGACACGAACGTGTTCCACCTAAATCTGGAAATATACTAGATCCAACTCTAGCATATTCTGAAGTTGTAACTGTAAACATATTTCTTAATCCGCCAGAACGATAATCTTGTTCTATTTCAGAATATGTTCCAGAAATTTCAGCACTCTTTGCAACCTCTACTTGACGTCCACTTTGTCCAAAATATATTCTTGATATTGACCCGACAGCATTTGTTGTTAAAATTGTTTGACTATTAACATAATCATATATTGTAAAGTCTGTTCCATTTAAGCTTTTAATATCATAATTTCCAAGTCTAATTCTTGCAGATCCAACTGCTGTAATACCATCTGAGCCAATAAGCCAATTATTAGTGCTTGATCCAAAATATCCTGCGGTTGCCGTAACGTTTCCAGATATAGTTAGGCTTCCTCCTGGATCTAAAGTAAATTTTCCAGTTGCGCTTCCACCTGAATTTGTATGCTGTATACCACCAGAAGCACTAATTCTAATATGATCTGATGTTGCGTATGATCCAATATAAATAGTAGAGTTAGCACTATTCATCTGAAATGTTCCAGCAGAATTTTGTAGATAGCTACTTGCTAATGTCCATCCTCCAATTGTTCCAGAATTGGCTTTTATAACACCATTTGTAGATACACTAAATGGAGCAGATGCATAGGTTGCATCTCCTAGCCAAATTCCAGTTGATGGCTGTGCCTTAAATATAGCATTTGATGATCCAATTGAAAGATTGCCAGTAAATGTTCCACTTCCATTTATAGTTAATGTTGCTGCATCTAAATCTAAATTAAATAATTCTGTATTACCACTTGAATATGCAACTAGACCTTTTTGTACTGTATACCCGCCATTTGAAAAATCTGATATTGAACTTAATTCTATTCTTGCTCCACCAGCAGAACCAGTTCTTAGCCATGAAGAAAAATTTCCATTTCCTGCAACTAAATTTTCAACAGATATAACTCCATTTGCTAAGTCTACATAATTAGCTTGTGTTGGTGCAACTGATGTAGAGTTTATTCTAGTATATGTTGGAGAACCATATTTAGTATTATCCTTGTTTACCGCAATATAATAAAAAAATATTGTTGCAGTATAGGCTGCAGCATTACTCGCCAAAGATAGTGCTTGTCTTAAATTATCTAGCCCTATGTTAACTTTATTTAGTGTATCATTGACAGTTAGACTTCCGACTAAATTTGTATTTGAAATTCCAGAAGTTGTTGTAGATCCTAAATCTGTAGAAACTGCATATATATCAATTGATTTAAATCCAGTAAATGTAGAAGAAGAATATGTGCCATCCCAATTTATAGATACAGAAAATGGTGCGGATACTGCTGTTAATCCTGTTGGCAATGACGGAGACTGAATTATTTCTCCAGCTGCTGTAACTGTTCTAGTTACTGGAGTATTTACTGCAGATTTTGTTCCTGCTTTTGATACAGCATATGCAGCAACTATATAAGTTCCTGCTGGAGCTGCAATTGTTTTTGTTCCAGCTGAAAACAAACTATCTGCTGGCTTGCTTGCATCAAATGGGGATCCATCAATATAAATATCTAATCTATCTATATTAGTCATTGGAGATCCAGTAGCCGAATTACCATTCCATGTTACTGTTAAAATTCCAGCTCCGCCAGTAACTGTTAATGTAGATGGAGTTGCTGGAGTAGATTCTCCAGGAGTAGTTATTGTTTTAACTCCAGACCATGATCCAAATGTTCCGTCGTTATATTTCCACCTAAATTGAATTGGATATGTTGTATTAATATTTAAATCTGTTATAGTTAAATTAAAATAATTTTTATTATCTAAAGGATAAGAACTATCTTTTAATAAATCCTCATATGCCATATTATGTAAAATCCAGATCTAATTTATATTCTACGTCTACCGCTCTTCCTGCAGATTTTGAAAGCGTTGTTCCTAGTACAGATCTACTTATTAATCCAAATACTGGGTCGAATGTATCTTCATCATTAATTCTTAATCCGTCCATTCCTACCGAAGTAGTATTTGAAGAAGTCGGAGTAATTGTAATTCCAATTTTATTAATATTTGTTTTATCTGGAGTTCCTGTTGGAGAGGTAAATAAGGTACTTAATAATATATCTGAGGTAATTTTATATCCAGTTCCAGAAGCTGGAGTAATTGTTGTACTATAATAATCGTTATTTGAGCTATAAAACTTAATTATAATATTTTGTAAATTAGCATTATTTTTATAATATGCCAATCTTATAGAATCATTTACACTATATCCAGAAAGATCTAATGTTGTATTATTAAAATATTCTTGTGCAGAAGTTGTATTAGAGGAAAAAGTCAAAACACTATCTCCTATTTTTGCTCCAGTTGTTGAAGTTGCTGGATTTGTTCCCGCTCCAGTAGCCCAATCTAGCGGATCTGCAAAATCTGCTAAAAACTTATCGTCAAAATTATTAATTGAAGATCTAGTTGATGGATATAAACCTATTTCATTTATTTGTCCAGCAACATCTTGCGGAATTGTAGTTTTATATACTACAGAGTATGTACTTATCCCCAAAGTAGTTTGTATGTCTATGCTTCCCAATATAACTGGAAGTCTATAAAATTCAAATCCCAATCTTGTATCTTCGTCTGTAGCAGCAGTGCTATCTACTCCTACTGCTATATCTTTATTAGCATCCTCAATATTTCCAGCAATAAAGTTTGTAATAAATCTTTTTCCAAATTTAGTTACAACATTTGGAGATCGGAATATTTCTTTTCCGTCTTGATAGAATATATATGTGCCCTTTATCATATTATGCATTAGGATTATAAATCCTTGCATCCACCCCCGATACGTTGTTTTGATTTTTACTAGAATTTCTTATTTTTAAAATTGCTTTATATTTTACAAGTTTGCTTACAGAATCATAATATTGTTCATAAGTAATGCTTTCAATATCTGCCATCTGTGGAACATCTAATTGATTTACTGGTATTGGGTTAATTGTTATTTTTTCTAAGTCGCCTGTTGGATCTATTGTTGTATCTTCTACTAATGAGTATGGATTTGCAACCTGATATCTATTATAATCTACAACAGTTCCTTTAATGGCTATATAATTATTTGGATTTAAAAATACAGTATCTGGATGTCCAACTGGAAGAACCAGCGGAGTACCTTCTGTAATATCTTTTTTATCTATTCTTTTAACCATAATTATTTATTATACCATTTGTCTCTATAAAGATCGACAGACAATACTAGTCTCCAATCCTTCAGAATATGATTGATTTACATTAGTTACAATTAGGCTTTCTGTTCCAGCAAATCCCTCGTAGGCGTATTTTATTGAAACTATATCTCCTACTGAAATTAAAGGGTTTCCAAAAACTTTAAGACTAACTAGTTTTCCTCTATTTACAGTTTTAGTTTTTATCCAATCTGCTAAAGCCTTTACATCTGAAAGATTTTGTAGCCAAGCAGATTCGAATATGACTGGCTCTACAGTTACATATTCTGATTCTGGATTATTTACATATTCTAATGTTCCAGAAGATCCAAGTGTATTACCATAAACAAAAAATGAATTACCTATGTCATCAGCAAGTGGGACTGTGCTAGATGAATTATTAAGCACATATGCTTCGGCTCCAAAACTTGATACCTTTTGACCTAATATATTTACAGATGAGTTAGCTCCTGTTGACCACAAAACTGGATAGGAGGGCCGTGTATCAAATTTTACACTAGCTTTTGCTATCTCTCTTACAACTGTTCCAAATTCATCTACCGACGTACCTTTTGCATCTATTTCATCATTTACATCTGTATATATTAAATCTCCAAATGAAGTATTTATTAAATCATTATTAAATTGTCCATTATATAAGTTTAATGCATATTCTGTATCTTTATATTGAGTTTCTTGAATTGTATTTCCATAAACATAGTCATAAGCTACAGTTCCTCTTCCACATAAAAGAGCAACCTGATTGGTAGCTTTTAACATTTCAACTAGTCCTAAACTTCCTGCCGAAGTATTATTTGCCGTAGAGTCTGTATATGAAATTCTATATCCATTAATATAAGCAGTAATGGTAACAGTCTTTAGTTCAACTTTTACTTTTACATCTATATTGTAAGATCTTCCACCATATATTCCCTCAATTGTTGATTCTGTTTTAGTGCCAGTTTCTGTTAAATTAACAATATTGTTACCATAAAATTTAACAATTCTAACTGCTTTTCTATTTTTAGCTGCAGCAGAGGATGTAGTTTCAATTATTACATAGTAACCTTTTGTTGCATATGAATCTATAAAAAATCCAATACCACCCATTGCATTTGTATTATCAATTGAATTTTTCATTAATATATTGCCACCAAATGTATAATATCCGATAGAGTCTGCTTGACTTACTAGTTGAGTTTTTGATCCTACAGTAAAGTTAACACTTGAATAAGATGGTGGGGTTACAGATGAAAAGCTTCTATATGCAATTGCGTATTTATTTAATTTAAATTCAGCATCCGATACTGAAAGTTCCATATAGGACTTTGATGGCGTTTTTAATGTGTTAGCAACTGACGAAAGCATCTGACTATTTATAGATGCTCCAGCCATAGTATGATATGTACTTCTAGTTTGGCTGACAGTTGCTCCATCATATGCCTCAACTATAAATTTATAAAGAGCTAATTCAGTTAATCCAGTAATAGTAGTAGATGACCCATCTGATTTAGAAGAAACTGGATCAAATACTAATGTGGTTGTATTATACTTTTCCCAATAATATTTATATGATGTTGGAACTGTGGCAATATTTACAGAAGTAATAGTTATTTTAACAGAAGTTGCAGATAATTGTTCTACAGCTGGTTGGTTTATTATTTCAACAGATGTTGATCCGCCACCATAATCTTCATTGGCTAACATTACCATTATTTCACCGTAACCATTCTTGCTGTCCATTCATTTAAAGCAGATAACGTTGATTGAGAAGAACTATGATATGCTGCAGTTGTTCCAAGCGCTCCTCTGGTTTTAATTTTATATTTACCAGTTGGTTTAAAATGTGCAGTTTCTGGCTTACCTTCGCTTTCATATCCTGGCTTAGATAATGCTTTATATTTATTAATATCAGCAGGAGAATATATCCAAACAAGTACAAATGAACTAGAGTTTATTGGAACATATTGATATTGAATTGCTTCAAACTCTATTATTTCTGAATCTATTAAAAAATACCCACTAAAATTGTAAATAGATTGTTGTTTGCTATATTGATCAATTGTAGATAGATCTAATTCTAGTTCTGTGTCTGTAGAGTTAATTGCAGTCTTTAGTCCACCAGCACTTAAGAATGTTGGTTGTGATTGCCATAATGCTGAAGATCCTCCAGTATATTGTGTAGATATTGGAGTTTGCCAAAGTATTTTTACTTGATTAGCAGATGGAATTTCTTTTTGTGAAAAATCTATAATGTTTGGAAGTATTCCTCCTGAATCTGCAGCATAAAAAAAGTTCCAATCTTTTGTTGTTCTGCTATACATATAGTCTCTGCTATAGAACTGAAGAATATTATTTTCATCTACAATTGCATTCATTTGTATATCTCTACATAACTCTTGAATAGTTTGCCATACAGTTTTAGTTCCATCTGTCCAAAAATAATTTATAAACGGAATGGATGTTTCTGTTGTGGCTAAATTAAAATTATAATTGTTAAATCCAATAGAATCTAAAACTCTTCTTAATACAGCAGTTACTGGGTATTGTTCGCAAAGTATGTCAGGAGAAATTGTATCCATAAGATATTTTGCACTATCTAATGCTGTTACTGATACATCTCCATAATCAGATATTGACCAGTCATTAATAAAAAATGATCCTTGTTGAACTTTATCATAAACATCTGATCCGCTAGTTATAGCTCCACCTGAATGGTATATTTTAAAATATGGTTTTAATTCAGCATTTTTAAACATATATGTTTTAGTTGAGTCAATTGATGTTGATGAAGTATTATATGAAACATACTGTAAAGCAGTTTGATCATATTTGGATAAGTTTATTGACAAGCTATTTGCTGTTAATGTACCAACTGGTAGTATATCATCTGAAGATGCTGAAGATTCTTTACTTATATCAAATGATACTACGTCTGAGGATAAATCTTTTACCCATCTAGCTGATACTTCAATAACACCAACAATTCTATCCCCGCCAGGATTTGTTGCTTGTAGTCTAATACTTTTAATTAATTGAGGAGATGGAATTGAAAGTGGTTCTGCCCAAGCAGTTGTTGACCAAGATGAGCCGCTGTAATATAAAATCACTTTTCCATCAGATGGAGTAGATGTTGGTCCAACTGTAATTGTTGTATTATCGGATTTAGTAATTGTAATTGTATAGTTAGTTGGATTAGCGTGATATTTTTCAAAAGTTACTACGATCTTATTTGTAACAGCATATTTAGTTCCGCTTGGTACATAGTTTACTGTTAGATCTACATTTTGATTTTTTGGAGTTACCCAATATTTATATGCTGTTGAAACTCCTGGATAGTAAAGTCTTGGTTGAGCAGTTACTGCATCGGCAGATACAGTTCCTGGATATTTAATAACTCTATAATTAGAAAAACTATTTGTAGTTGTATCGTTTGGAAGCAGGACAAAATATTTAATTCCAGATCCAGAAGGCCTAAATGGCTTAATAATAGAATCTACTGGAAATAACTTTTTAAACAAATTAATTCTTCCACTTGGATCTCTTTGATATTGTGCTTCTAATCCACTAGCATAAGAAACTGAAATTAAATCTAACATAGTATTCATATTATATTCTATAGTGCAACCACTATCTATTCTAATATTTGTATTATTATAAAAAACTGTTTTTAAGCTGTTTGATGCAGTTATCATTATACCTCTTCCATAGAAAGAGATACGTTCCAAAACTCCTGAGCTGTGTCGCCTGAAACCTGCTTAACATTTCTTTTAATTAATTCAAAAGAACATCCTGTAAATATCATATTAAATGTTTGTGTTGTTCCGCCATAAGATAACGTTACGTCAAAATTACTTCTTCCAGATAATGCTCCAGAAGCTTTAGCTGCGGTTCCGTCATAAAAAGATCTAAGATCCATTGCACCATATCCACCATCTACTGTAAATGTATCAAATGACGGGAGCAGGTTCCATGATACGTTTATTGTTTTTTTATCTGCAACAAAGAATTTACGTAAAGTTCCATTAGACATTCTTTGTGTTTTTTCAATTCTATTATGTTGAATAGATATTGGTTGACGGTTATGCTCAGATAATTTAATTGTAGTATTTAAATATATTAAGGAACCTACTGGTAAATAAATAGCTGCCATATTAAATCAACCTTCCTCCATTACCAGACTTAAGATTATCTAAAGCCATAGCTCCCTTAAATTGTTCGTATAACATTCTTCCATCTACTTCTCCGCCATCTGCAAAATTCATGGTTAGTCCACCTACATTATAATGTTGAACTGTTCCACCTCTATTATATCCCATCATATTTGTAGGCATAATAGATTTTTTAGAAACATCATATCTTGTAGCTAATCCGCCCATAGCCATTTTATTTATTTCATCAAGCAGTGGTACTCCAATTGCATTTACTGCAGATGCTCTTAGTACATATTCGCCATTTGAAAGCATTGCTGGTATTGAATCAGATGTTGAAGTTCCTGGACCCCTGACTCCTCCAATTGATCCCATATCATAATTTCTAATATATCCGCCCATTGCAGCTTTAACTGCAATTCCAGTTTTATTATATTTAACTTTATCATAAGAAATTTTTGTTACATATCTTTGACCCTTATATTCAAAATAATCACCCTCTTGTAGTTTATATTGACTAACAATATACTTTTTACCTTCATCTGATAATTCGCCACTTGATTCTGTATATTTTATATTTTTTTGATTAGATGGAACATTTCCAGCAATGACTGGTGCAGCTTTTGTACCAAGTCCTGTTCCAGTTTCTTTTCCAGATAATACCATATAAATATTTTTTAATTCAGCTACCGTATCACCAGTATTTTTTGCAATAACTGCTTGAGCAGAACCAGCAATATCTTTTAAGTTTGAACCTTGGTATCCAAGAACAGATGTTGAGAATGGACGATCTTTAATTTCTGATCCAGGTACTAAGTTCATGCTAGAGGCTAATTCAGCTCCACCCTTAGTAGACTGTAATTGTTTTACTAATAAGGCATAAGTTTGTTCATCTTGAGAAGTTATTTGTCCACCAGAGCTAACTATTTTTTGTTGTAAAGAAATCAATTGATCATAAATTGTTTTAAATGGAGACTCTTTGGTACCAGCAGAAGCCTTTGTTGATGCAATCTCTGCTGTTTTACCAAGCGAATCTATGGTTGCTTGTATCTTGTCTATCTTACTTTGTGCCGCATCATCAATTGCTGATTCTGCTGCCTTTAATTGTGATGCCCCTACAAGTCTTTGAATATTTATTTGAGCTTGGGCAGCTGCTGACATATCTCCAGAAGCAATTGCATTTTGATAAGATAGTTGTTCTTTTTGTATTTGAAGTTTAGTATCTTCAGTAGAAACCTGTTCTTGCAATGCCTTTTTACGCTCTGCTGCTTCTTTTTTAATTAAATCTATTTCTTTTTGTTTTAATTTAATTTGATCTTCTGTTGATTTTTGAACAGACTGTGCATTTAATTGAGCAGTTTTTTGTGCACGATTAAATGAATTTATATTTTTTGCAAGATCTCCAAAGGCTCCGCCCTGAGCTTCTGCGCTGCTAACATCTGATATTTTTGTAAAATAGTCTTGTATTGCTGCTGCATATTTTGCTAAATTTTGTAATTGATTACTTGAAAGACCATCAAGATCTCTTGATATTCCAGCTAGATTAATTCTCCAAATAGCGTAAGCATCTCCAATACTATTTGTTGTTTTGAGCATACTAGCTAGTACTGGATCCTGTTGGGCTAATTCTTTTATTTGATCTTGAGTTAATTTTAGATTTCTTGATTGAGAGTTACTAATTGCATCAAATTGTTTTTGTAAAGATTTTGCTGCTCCTTCAGATTTTACTAAACTATCATATGAAGAATCTAGTCCTGTAAATGTTCCAGTCAAAGAAGACACGAAGCCCTTCGACCCTCCAACATTTTGAGCCGTACTTAATGTTTTTAGCATTTGGTTTATTGCTGAATTTAAATCAGTAACATTTCTAACTTGTTGGTCGCTTATAATTCCAGCTGCAGACTTTGATTTATTTGAAACAGTTAATAATGCATAAACTTTTTGAGTTGCTTTTTCTGCTGATTCTCCAGCAGTAATAAATTGAGATTTAAGATTTGCAACAGTTTCTGATAAATTATTATATGATGTTTGATTTAAAAGTTTAACAATGTCTGGATATGTTTTTTTAACTTCTTTTTGTAAATTTTGAAATTCTGTTACAGTTAACTTTACTCCAGAAACTCCAATTTGAGTATTTTGAGCTAAAAACAAATCATATGCTTGTCTAGTTGCAGTTATATTTTTTCTAACTTTTTCTATTTCTGAATCAAAATCTTTGACTGGCTTTACTGCACCAGAAAAAGCTAATCTATTTAATCTAGAAGTTTCTTGTAATTTATCATAATACTTTTTAAGAGCTACAGTTGTTCCAACAATTAGTGTTGCTCCTGCAATCCAAGGGTTGAATAATCCTTTAGAAGCTATTAATGCTGGTAAAGCCATTGATCCAGCCATTCCGCCAATCATTGATCCTGCATCTCCACCCACTCTTTGTCCAAGCATTGATCCGCCCATCCATCCAGCAGTTCCACCAACCAACTGTCCGACCGTGCCACCCATTGCATAACCTTTAGGTCTTTTTGATCCTGGAACCATCCCTCCAGAATTCATTCCAATATATCCACCTCTATTTGCTCTTGTATATGTATGAAATGTTGATCCGCCAATATATCTTGGATTACTCCAAGTGCTTCCTATTCTATTTAAGGGCATTCCTAAAGAAGTTGATCTTCCTTTTGAATGTATTGAATATGTATTTGGATGTATTCCTCTTACGGATGCATTAAATTGTGACAGTAGCGGACTATTTTTAATTACTGAAGCAGAAGTATTAGTTACAATATTTCCAAACATGGATTCACTAATCGGACCACGAATTTTAGAAACTTTTAAATTTATTTGATTTAATGCTGCTCTAGAAATATTTAATGCAGTATTTGCTGGAATTCCTTTAGACATTAAATAACTAAGCAATGATGTGAGATGTTGAGGACCCCTGTTACTATTTAACCACTGTTCTGCTGTTGCACTACCTAAATTTAAAGATCTATTAAAGTCTTTTGATATTACCATATAATTATTTGGCAATATGTCATATGAACCAGAATATCCAGATCTTGATGATAATCTTATTCCAGTTTTACTAAATAAATCTTGAGAAGTTAATTGTGGAGAAGAAGCTCTTCCAGCTCTTTGACCAATTCTTGAATAAAAATCATTTGTAAATAAATGACCAACAACTTCATCTGAATTTGGTCTACCTAATCCAAGTACTGGATCGTTCCAAATAGAACTTCTTCCAGCCCTACCTTGCATTTGATTGTAATCTAATGCTCCGCTTTCTACAGCAACTCTATTAGAGGGCCTTATTCCTGGACGAGCTATTCTTCTTGCCCCTCCTACTAATGATGATAATGCTCTAAATCCACCAGCCATTCCCCCAATTGCCATTTGATTTCCAGAAGATTGTCTATTATTATTTATATCCATTAATAAAGGTAAATTTGCTGCTGTTGCTTCTTTATTTACAACAAATTCTCCTGGAGTTAGCATTGCTGGAACTGTATCTGTGTTTCCTGTTCCTGGAACAATGTCTCCTTGATTCATTCTCTTAGGCATTGTTGTTTCTGTTGAATATCCAGCGCCAAAAGTTCTTACACCTAAAGCTCTAGCAATTTTATCTATAATTCCTGCGGAAGGACGTTTTGCCCTAAACAATTCTTTGATGTTTGCTTTTCCTGTAGGACCAACTATTGGTTGATTTATTAAAGGAACTTGAGTTAAATTAGCAGTTCTTCCAAGGTCTGCGGCTACCTGTGTAGTTGTTTGAGCCATCATTGTTTCTAATTGAGCATTAATTGCAATAATTTTTGTACGAGCAGCATCTACTGTTATTTTACCTGCTTGAAGTTCTGCAACAATAGCTGCTGATTGTGCAGCTGCATTACTTGTTAAGTTTGTCATTGCTGGTAGCAATTGACCAAATGTAGTATTTATTTCTGTACTAAATGTTCCAGTTCTTGCAATTTCTTTCTTTAGATCAGCAACTTCACGCTTTGTTAGCATTGATAATGTTCCCATCAATGCATGCCATTTTGCTGCTTCTCCTGCAACTATTCCTGTTGAAGCTCCACCAGAAACTGTAAGTCCAGGAATTCTTGGAAGGTCACCTTCTGTAAATACTTGTGGAACTGCACCAATTTTTTGATTTAATGGAATTGGAACTGGAGTAAATGAATGAATAGTTTGTGCAAGTCTCTCTGCTTCGCTCATTTGCGATCTTGGAATATGATGTCCAGCGGCACGAGTACCCATTGCTCCTGCAAGTGGGTTATTTGGATTAACAACTCTTTGTCCTGGAATAATAACTCCACCAGCAACTGTTGAGATTGCAGGATTTACTGTCATTGCAGCAGATGCTGCTTTTTGTTGTAGTATTGTAAATTCTGCAGTTAATCCAGCAATTGCTTGTTTTAATACAGCCGCCGCTTTAGCATCGCTATAAAATGTTTGTTCTACTAAATTACCAGCTTTTTGTGCTGCTAAAATTTCTGGAGTTAATAGCTTCCATCCTTCTCCACCTTTAAATAAAGACTTAAAATGATAGGCACCCTTAATAATGTATCCAAAGAAGTTACCAAGTACACCAGTTAACATAATTAATGGTCCTGCGGCTGCAGTTAACATTCCCATAAAACCTAATGCCTGTTTAATTGGATCTGGTAGCTTTTGAACAAATTTAATTATTCCGTCAACAAAATTGATTAAGCTAGTATTTATCTTTAAAAATTGTTCTCCAATTCCAGCTAGATCTGCTTTTAATCCTTCTACTGCTCTGCGGTATTTACCAGATGCTGATTCTGTTACCATTCCTAACTCTCGACCAGCAACATTTGCTAAATCTTGAGAACTAGCTTTCATTAAGTCTAATACTTGTAAAGTTTGACTGCCCTGTTTTCCAAGGTTTTCAAATAGTGCATTCATACGTGCAAACTGGAACTTACCAAATAATTGTTCTAGAGCCTGTTGTTTCTGAAGTGGATTTAATGTTTCTAATGCTGCCTGTAATTCTAATATAGTTGCTGTTGTGTTTCCAGCATTTTTATTTACTATATCAGTTAAAGATATACCAAATCCAGCAAACATTTCTTTTGCAACTTTAGTTGGATTAATTAATGATGCAAGTCCTGACTTTAAAGCATTGGCTCCTTCTGAAGCATTAATTCCGCCTTCTCTCATAGCAGTTAAATAAAGTGCTAAATCTTTTACATCTCCGCCAAGTCCTTTAATGATCGGTCCAGCTTTTGGAATTGCTTCTACTAAATCATTTAAAGTTGTTGATGTCTGGTTTTCAACTGCGTTTAAAAAGTTAATTGACTCTGATAACTGTTCAGTATTTTGTTTAAATGCAGTTTGAATTGCAAGTGTTGCTTTCATAGCATCTTGTCTATCAACTTCTCCAAGTACAGCTAGACGAGTTGTTTCTCTAATAGATCCTAATAATTCATTACCAGTTTTACCAGTTGCTGCAATATCTGCTGCTAAAGCAATTGTATCTTTAAATGATGCTCCATATGATTTAGCTAAATCTTCTGCAGTTTTAGAAACATCAGCTCTTACTTTGCCCAATTCTTTTGCAGATGTTGCTGCTACTCCGCCATAAACCTTTGTTAAACGAACTAATTGTTCATCTGCTTGTTTAAATGCATCTGCTGACGCTTTACCGAATGCTGCTAGTGGTACGGTTAATCCTACAGTTAACTGACGTCCTGCCCATTGAGTATTTTTACCCCAGTTAATTAATTGATTGGCGCCTTCTTGAACTACCTTATTCATAATTTGTAGTTCTTGTCTTGCTATAGCAGATTTATTTTTTATTAAATCTAATCCTCTTGGAATATGTACATTGTACTGCATAAGCCCTTGAGCATTTTTGCCCAAAGGCTGCATGATTGCATTTTGTAGTTGTACCTGTTGTTTAGCTAGATCTCTTATTAACCCGCCGCTAGTTGCAGCATGTTGCCTATATACTTGAAAAAATTTACCTAGCTTTAATTGTCCCTTATCTAACTGGGAACCAAATTTATCTACATCGGACGTTAGGCTGACAAAATGTGTAGAAAATTGACCAGTGCTTCTTAAAGTATCAGCAAATGATCTATTCATTACACCAACTTGAGCTGCCAACATTTTGTTGGAAGCTACTAGTTGATCTTGTAGTTTAGTTAACGAAAATGAAACCTTATTAAGATCTGCAATAAGATTTGAAAAGTCGG
>Ga0214921_10001311_pt1 | contig 42961 bp, 32 predicted proteins | sample LL1505_MetaG_FD_177992 | JGI IMG/M metagenome (GOLD analysis project Ga0214921, IMG submission 177992) | Freshwater microbial communities from Lake Lanier, Atlanta, Georgia, United States - LL-1505 | ecosystem: Environmental > Aquatic > Freshwater > Lake | place: USA: Georgia | collected...
CGCCGCACCACGCCGTGTTGTTGATATCGTCGGTCCACCCACCAATCCTCTTACCTACGCACCTACCCAATTGTCCATTTCCGATACGGCTGGTTCCGCACTCATGAATCTTCTGATCGGCGTAGACGGAACGAGCAATTACGCGTCGATCCAGTCCTCTCAATCAGGTGTGGGAGGAAGACCACTACTTCTCAACGCAACCGAGGGTAATGTCGGTATCGGCACCTCGAATCCTGGATCACTTCTTAGTGTCTATGGAAGCTCCACCGCGTATTCAGGATTGATCAACATACAGAATACAACCACGGTTGGTGCTTCTAGTTTTGCCATATTAGCACCCAATCTGATCGCAGGTCAGGGTCATTCGATGGTGATCGGCCAAAACACCTCCGCCAATAATTCATTCTTTATCTTTTTCCAATACACAAGTGCAGGTTCTGCCTCCAACTATTTATGCTTTTCTCCTTATGGCTCGGGTGCAAACTCGTTGGTCATAACCAATTCAAGTAATATCGGTATCGGCACAACAACACCTGGGTATGCTCTGGATGTCATCGGATCAGCTCGTGCATCTGGTTCCCTTATCTTTGGATCATCTGGTTCTTACCTCGCAGGATGTATTTACAGTGATGCCAACTGGGGATGTATTATTCGTGCAAAGACAGCGAATCCGAACACCGCGGCGTTTCTTTTTTCGAATTCTGCGGATACGCACTTGATGACCATAACCAATTCTGGCTCGGTCGGTATCGGAACCGATACGCCACCCGCATGGGGACAGACCACAATCTGCGGTGCTGGAAACAGTGTCAATTCGTCCAACCAACTTGTTCTTATGAATTCGTCCAACACCAACATGGTTCTCATGAGTGCCATGGGTACCAGTGCGGCATACATTCAGTCCTTTCAACAAGGATCAGGTGGTGCAACTCTTTGCCTGAATCAACTTGGTGGAAATGTAGGTATCGGTATGACCAATCCTGGTTATGCTCTTGATGTGGCAGGAACAGGACGTGCTACAACAGGCCTTGTTGCTGGAAACGGTACAACGGCGGTCGCATTACAACTATTGGATATTCCTGCCGCGTCTTGGAGATTAACAACCGGCGACTACAATCTTTCCATCCAAAACAATTCTTCATCGTGGACCAATCGCTTGATGATTAATCAAAATGGATTAGTCGGCATCGGAACAACAAGCCCAACCGCTGTTCTCACTGTCCATAACACTGGTGCACAACAAACCCACCACTTGATCATTCGCGGACAGGAATTCTATCAGGCATCCAATTCAAGTACAGGTATTGCACTTAATATTGGCGTGAATCGCGTAGGAAACAAGCAACTGTGGTTTATGGATCCTGATCTAGCGATTAATACCACCAATGCGGCGATTCGTTATAGTCTCGGCTCCACGACAGCCTATATTGGAGCTATATCCACTGATGGAACTACGAGTGTTCCATTAAGTCTGTCAGGATCTTCTATTAGTCTGGCAGTTGGAAATGTCGGTATTGGTATAACGAATCCATTCTCGAAATTGAATATCGCGGGTGGAAACATTCAACTCGGTTCTGCGGCCGAATATGAAAACGGAACCACATGCACGGAAGTCATTCTATTTGGTGGAAGCTATGCAGCGAACTGGACCTATGGATACGCGGGTATTCAAGGTGGCTGTGCAGGATCAGGTGGCCCAAGTGGATTTGGTGGCGTATTGAATTTTTGGACAAAGGCCGATAATTCAAGCAGCTACGTCGGTATGACACTCAACCGAGGAAATGTCGCGATCGGCACAACCGATACTCAAAACAACAAACTGCGTGTCTTTGGCGGCAATTCGAACTCGGGTATCTCCCTCGGCGATTACACAACATCCGCTGGTGTGAAATACATTGGTATAACCAATGCCGCGGATGGAACTAATGTAGGCCCTTCTAGTGGATTTTCTGGTATGACCCTTGGATCACCTCTTGACGGAACAACCGAGGGATACTTGGCACTTCATACCCATGATTATGGTATAACTTCGGGTGAAAGAATGAGAATCGATAAATCAGGAAATGTCGGTATTGGTCTAACAAATCCGTCCTATCTTCTTCATGTTGCGGGATCGCTCAATTGTTCGAGTCTGTACGTGAACGGTGTATCCATAACATCATTGGGTGCGAAGTGGACTGAGAGTGGATCCAATGCGTACTATACCGCGGGTAATATCGGAATCGGCACGACTTCACCCAGCAATCTTCTCACGGTTGCACAACTGGGATCGAACTATTCCGCCCCTGTTCTTGTATTAGACGCGGGTATTCCCGCCAATGCAACGGCAGGAGCTCCACGTGGAATCGGAAAACCGCTTCTTGGAATTGGAAATTCATCTTGGACCAGCGGCGGTGTTGCGGGTGATTACTATGGAATTGGTTTTGGTTATGGTGGTGCCACTAGCGGATCCTATTTCCCCGCTGAAATCGGTCTCTATGTTCAAACCACTTCTGGTGCTACATGGGGTGATATTGTATTTTCTACTCGTTCGACGACTGCTAATATTGTTGCATCGGAACGTCTACGTATTACTGGTGCGGGTAATATCGGTATCGGCATAACAAACCCTTCCTATCCCCTGTCTCTCGTCGGTGTCCAGTCGATCAACGGCTTAAGTTCACAGTATTCAAGAACCGCGTCTTCTGGTAATCTGTTATTTCATACGAGCAGTGATTCTTATTATTACCCGACCATGAATGTGTTCAATTATGACCATAATAATAACGGAATCTTCTTTGATATCATCTATACCAGTCCCAACTGGCAGAGTTGTTATTCAGGAACAAACTGGGGAATTTATAAATCGGGTGGTGTACTCCAATTCGCCTATCTGAATGGAACGGCTGGAACCACGGGAGATTTGACGAATGCAATGGTTCTTACCTCATCGGGTGTCGGAATTGGAACAAGCAATCCATCTGTAACACTTCATGCATATGGTAATGCGGTCGTTGCCAATTACAAACCCTACGTATATAGCCATTTCACCGTGTCTCGATCTGCCGCAGCAGCCTCGATGGCAATTGTCGCTGGAACCGAAACCACCACCGCCACGCTCTATCTCGGAACACCGCTTTCCCCATCGACCTCCGCAAACTCGGCGTATAAGGTTTGCATTTTAGCCAACGGTAATGGTTCAGGATCAGGGTGGAGCACCGCCGATTTACATTTTTGCTTGAATCATTCTACAGGAGGATCCTCCAATGATATTGCAAACACAGCGAGTATAACGGATAGCAAGATGGTTATTAAAACATATGGCAATGTCGGTATTGGAACCATCGATCCGTCTGCTAAACTTCACGTGAACGGTACAACCTTTATTCAAGGACCGACAGTGGGTACCACCACGACGAATGTTATAGGAAACTTTGGTCTGCGTATTAGTCAGCTCACGAGTGTACAAGAGACCGTGGGACAGATTGTCGGTCAAATGTGCTTCCATGGATGGGGACGTCCCAATGCGTCTTCCTTTATTCGCTGCATAACTGATTCAACAAATGGATATGATGATGCGGGTGCACTAGCGTTTGGAACATCCTCAGCGGGAACGGGTGCCGTGGAAACCATGCGTATTTCTGAAGCGGGAAATGTCGGTATCGGAAAAACCAATCCTGCCTATCTTCTTGATGTTGCTGGTTCACTCAATTGCACTGGTTTGTATGTAAACGGCTCGGTATTTACAGGAGGATCGGGTGCGACTTGGACAGTAAGTGGATCGAATGCGTATTATACAACGGGTAATATCGGTATTGGAACCGCTTCACCTGGTGCGAAACTGGATGTTTATTCGAGTGCGTCAAATCAATCTGCAGTTAATATCGGTGCAGCAGGAGAAGCCTATTCCCTCACATCGTCATCTAAAAGTCCATATTATACCGCTGGAACGATTGCTGCCATCTATACTACTGCAACATCGACAAATAACGGTTGCTTGATTGATTTGAATGCCTACAACAGTTCAAACGGGGCAACAGATGTCTTTTTTGGTGCAGTCGCTGGACCAACAGGCAATGGACCTGCCAACTTTGTGATCGGACGACGAACGGCTGTGAACAGCTGGGCAGAATCCGTGCGTGTGGATACCAATGGCAATCTCGGTATCGGAACTGCGTCGCCTACTGAAAATCTAACCGTCTATGGATCGGCGATCGGTCTTCGCAATTCTTCTGCTGGAACGTTTGCAATCGGATTGGCCACTGGATCAGGTCAGTTTTCTAGTAGTGCGGTCGCGGCGGATTCGATCATACGCTCCATGAATGGCAATTTATTGCTACAGACCGGTTCTGGTGCTGCTGCTCTCTCTATCAACAATAGTACCAACTATGTTGGTATTGGAACCACTACCCCATCCAACCCTCTAACGGTTGTGGGATCCGCCACCATTCGCGGACAACTCTTCTCCGTCGGTGGTAATACATCAACCTACTATCCTGTTCTTATCGATGCTAGTCCATCATGGGAAACGACAAATATCTATAAATTCAACATCAGTCGTTCTAACGTTCACATGGACGCTTCGTGGAAGGGTTCAACAACAATCGTGGTGGAAGGACATAACTATTCTTGGGGAAATGGAGCTGATTTTATCAAATATAAGATTCTCGGATCGACCAGCGGACCTGTTTCATGGGGAAATTTTGTGGCGAATATCTTTGAAGATCCTAACTCGTCCTTCGTCGTCATCTATCTTCGTGGTAATACAACATACTATTTTTCAGGCGAAGGTTGTTTGTTAAATAACGCAAATGCCTCAGGAACGAGTGTAACGGTTCCCGCTGCGAACAATGCAAGCTATTCCGCGACAACCACTGTAACTGCTCCATTTGGCTCCTTGGTCGTATCAGGTGATTACCGTGATAACATCTGGAGCGTAGGAGGAAACGTTGGTATTGGAAAATCGAATCCAACCCAGCTTCTGGACGTGAACGGTGCCATCAATTGTACCAGCTTTCTGGTAAACGGAACCGCGGTGGCAACAGGAACAGGATCTGTTTGGGGAGTGAACGGTTCGATGGCCTATTATACCTCTGGATACGTGGGTGTAGGTACGAATAACCCCTTGAATACCACTCCCAATTTTATTGGAACAAATGGTGGAAATGGAATGGATGTATGGTCTACCACCGCATTCGATGCCTGGGCGAAAATCCGCATCTTGTGTAATGCATCACAGTATGGTCGTACTTCACTCGAGATGATTGGACGCTGGGAAGGAAATAATGACGCATGGACATTGAATGGTGGACGTAATAACATCGTATTTGGATATCAGACATCGCAGGGTAGTGCTATTACATACGTGAATGCGATCCAGAGTTTCAACGGACAACTGGGATTCTTCAGCAGTGGATACAGCAGTGCAGTTCCTGCGCTAACACTGAGCTCGGGTGGATTTGTCGGTATTGGAACGACAACACCCGCCGTCAGTCTCCATGTATTTGGATCATCAAATACTGGATATCAAAATCGCATTCAAATTGAAGGTAATGCTAATGATGTCGCATGTATTAATTTGAAAACGGCCGCTAATACATCCTATATCTTTACGGATGGTAGTGGAAATCTTCAACTCTATCCTAATACGGCCGCATCACAGCATGTATTTATTCAGCCTAATGTAAGTGGAAAGGTAGCAATTGGCAATAACGGAAATACTCCGTTGGGAACACTTCAGGTAGGAGCAGGGGCAGGATCCGTTGCAAGTGATGGAACCATTGTGGTTGGTAAAACGAACGGTGCAGGTAGTGTTCGTAATTTCAAGATGGGTTATGACGCCGACTATAACTTTGTATTAGGTGATTTCTTTTCAAATGGTTCGGCATGGACTCCACAAGTGAAGTTGGCCTATGGAGCGCCTGCCAATTGCGTTGTTGTCAATACAAGCGGGTATGTTGGTATCGGTACCGCTAGTCCTGGAAATCTATTTAATGTATACGCTCCCCAATCTACCTCATGGCCCGTTATGTTTAACTATTCATCTGGTATTCAGATTGTCATGGGTAATGGTGGATCATCTAGTAATTTTCAAATGGACACCTATAATACAACCACAGGAACTCGCCCTGCATTATGTATTAATCCATCGGGTGGATATGTTGGTATTGGAACCGCTTCACCCAACTCCTATTTTACCATTGGTTCTGGATCTCCTGCTCCAACTTATTATGGTGTAAATTGGACTTGTTTTAATACTTCTTCTGGCGCGGCCTATTACAGTGTATATGATGGAACACGTCAAGTATTCATGGGTGCTGATAGTTCTGGTTATGGAATGATAGGAACTCTCACGAATCATGACTTTGTGATTCGCGTCAATAATGCAGAACGTGTTCGCTTTACATCGACTGGAAATGTCGGTATCGGTATCACCACTCCGAGCACCAAACTCCATGTCGTGGGTGGAACAACAACGGACAGTCTCCTTGTATCTGGTGCACCGATTAGTACTGGTTTGACCGTGTTTTCGGGACCTGCATCGAATACCTACACCTTGCCTTATGGTGCAGGTCTGTACTTTCTTTATTTTCATTATGGCAATCCGATCGCAAACTACCCTGCCGCAGTATGGCAAGTCTTCTATGATGGATTCACCTCCGCCGTTTATACAAAGATGTTTTCGACAAACGGTCCACAATACGGACAGATTACCAGTGCAAGTGGAAACGTATTAACCATCAGCAACGGAGGTGCGTGGTGGGGATATGACTCAAACGGCGTCTTATATGTTCGTGTTACAAAGATATGTTAACGGCGTTTCTTATATTTTTATACTATCTTTTATTATTTCGGTTATAAAAGATAGTATTGTAATCTTATTTATAACTTTATCAGAGAGTGTTTTTATAATAAAAAAACGAGCGTCTCCTTAGAGATGTCGACTGTGAATTATCTCACGGCACGAAGTTCTAATCTGGCAGCGTTTAATACGATACAATTAAACGTCTCTACACTAACTGGTAGTACCATACAAACAACTGCTACGGCTAATACATCTAGTATTATCGTTAGTACCCTTGCTACCAGGGCGGCTACCTATTCGACTTTGACTGGATCCACCATAACCACGTCTAGTATCATCACACCTGTTATCGCAACCGCAACTGGATTTACCACCATTGGACAGAATACAAGTTTTCCTAATCGATCAATCGAGATCGGATCCGATGCAGCTAACTCGGTCTATTTTGATTTCCATTCCAGCGATTCAGTCTATTCTGATTATTCCACACGCATACAATCAAATGGTGGTTCAACCACTGGTCAAGGACATATGATGATACAGGGATCCACGATTAATATTCTTGGGACAAGTGGTGTGGGTATTGGAACAGCCAATCCTCCGAATGCCTTTCACGTATATGGTGCATCTGCTCCCGCGATCGGTATGGGTAATTCTACAGCAGCCAATTTCTTTCAAATCGGAGCGGCATCCTTTGGAGGATCCTATTCCTCTAGTGCTGTAGCAGGAGATGCTGTCATTCGTACCACATCTGGTAATTTAATGCTTCAGACGGGGCTGGGTGCAGCAGCGATGTATATCAATACGTCGAATAATATCATTCTCAATTACAACACATCATCTCCATCTACCTATAAATTGTGCGTAGAACAAGGTCTTAGTAATAATAATGGCATTTTGATTTCGAACAGCAATTATGGATCTCCACAACAATTTCAGCTTTCTATGGTAAATGCGGGATCTGGTAATTTTTACTCCTATGCCATGATACAAACGAATACTGGCGGTGTTGCTGCGACGGTTCCATTATGTCTGCAGCCTAACTCGGCGAATGTCGGCATAGGAACCACTGCGCCAACTGCAAAACTACAAATTTATGGAGGCGGTCAGAGTACAGGTCTTAGCGATGTATATAGCCTTAATATATCTTCTGTAGATAGTTTTAATGGAAATGGAGCCACAACCGTTTATTCAGAATCCATCAATATGAAAGCAGGTGATCTGACATGGTCAAATAATACAATCCGCGTGTATGGTTCACGAATTTATATTGGTGGCGGATATTCCATCAATGGGGCGCAGAATCAAGGAAATATTATTATGTATACTGGTAATGCTGAGCGAGCACGAATTTCAGATAATGGTATCGCACTCCCAGGAACAAATCATATTAATTTTGGATGGGACCAAACCAAAGAGCCAAATGCTGGTAAAATGGGATATCAGCTCTTTACCTCAGGTGCATTAGATATTGTAGGAGCGGGAACAGGAACACGCACCGTTAAAATATGGGATAATTTAACTGTTCAAAGTAATATCGGTATTGGTACATTCAGTCCTAGCTACAAACTCCATGTATATGGATCGATGTGTCTCGATCGTGGTGCTGCAACATACAGTTCTACCTTAGCGGCGACAACCTATGCCGCAGGAACATGGTATACCATGTTTTCCCCATATTCTTTAACGGTATCTTCTGGAACATATCTAATCACTATGTTTTGGCAACCAAGTCCTGGAAATGTTCCATGGAATCTAGGAACATCTTTTTTATTTCATAATACTGTATGTAATGATAACGCTACATCTCAGCTATCAGGTGCAGCGGTTCCTACATCGTATCATGCCACCAATAATGCAGGTGATTGGCAATTATTTGTACGAGCACAATCTGCAGGTAGTGCCTATTGTGGTTTACAGTGGAAAAGCAACGGAGCACTACCTAATGGAAGCTGGACTGTTTGGGCTCATTTAATTTCCGCATAATCGTTATAGATGGATTACTACGCTGTCATCGATACCGATTGTCATCGTATCATTGCAAATTACTACTCCGATAAGGGGGAAGATCGTACAAAGCCAGGACCTGATTACGATCAATCTAAACTTTCTCATCTAGTGGTTCCTGTTGATGTGATGAACGACCCATTCCTTACGGTTATATATGAAAACGATGCATACACGTTTCAACAAGATACAGTAGCGAAGGCTCGATCCATAACAGAACAATGGACCTATCTTCGTGAAGTCCGTAATAAAAAACTAGCAGATTGCGACTGGAGAATGACGGTATCTGATCGCCCGATCTCAACTGAAGAACGTGAGGCATGGGCTCTCTATCGACAACAACTCCGCGATTTACCAAGTGTTCTACAAGCAATGCCAGAGAATTCTGATGGTCTCATGCTCACTATCTGGCCTATCGCTCCAGACGCCCCTGTTGTGCCCGTTGCTCCTATGTAATACAATATTTGCATATGATATATCATATCATTAACAAATCATAAAATCTTCGAACTACCAAATGCTTTCTTCAACTCAGCCGTCGGCGGTGGCGTTAAACGCAACGAATCCTGTGCTTCCTTCACAATAGAGGCCGGTTGGAGAATTCCCCATCGCTGCCAGACCTCCTCCTTTCCAATCGTATACCGCCACGGAAAATCCATCGGATTCTTCAAATGTCTCTGAACCACTGCATTCTGTGTTTGCATCCAATCTGATTGTTTCTTGATCAACTTATGAAACAGCGGTGCATCGCCCATAGAAAGGAATCCCGCATACAACAGTTCCGCCCATGCCTCCGTCTCCGCTTCCGTTTGATCCACGCCATGATCCATATGATCCAGGCACGACGCATGCTGCAATTCATGGATCAGAACACGTGTCGCATCCTCCGCTCGGTACACCATAATCGTCTGCTTATTGCAGTGATACGTATACCCACCATTAATGTTCTCTGGTGTAATGTGTGGGTACGAGTTATCCATTCGTCTCGAATGAATTGAGCCACTCTTCGGAAACTCTCTTAATGAAGGGTGTGCCAACAAGAAGACTTTCGCCTCCTTAGAGCCTCTTTCATGGTACGATCGAAGGATACGTCCCCACAGGCCCCACGGAATCTGTTGCTCCTTATTATCATAGATCGCCATAACCTGTCCATATTCGCATTGACGCACTTCATATTGTGCAGTTCCTGCCTTGAATCGTTGGAACATTGTCTTCCTCGCACCCAGTCGATCAAAATCCGACGATTGATTACATTCTTCTTCTAAATACGCCAGGTCGGTCTGCGAAACAAACGGAATGGTCTTCCAAACCGGTTCTTTCTTTTTAAATTCATGCCGAATAACATCCAGCACGGCGTTCAGAAGCGCCATTCTACTTAGAGGGTCGCAATTGATGCAGCTGGCGTGCCAGTTTCAAATGCACATGCTCCCAGAGAATCGGGATACGATACGACGTGACTAAGACCCAGCCCGATCCCGATTCTGCATTCCACAGGGTATGTAAGAGCGGGGCACGAATCGTCGGAGTGATCCATTCCGTTTCATAGATTGCTGCGATCCAATACATAATCACATCGGTCCATCTCAGATTCCTCTGCAAACACGTATAAATCCACGTCCTGACATCCGCGATCTTCGACGGTTCACCATTCAACGACCATTCATTCAACGTTTTCTTGAAATACGAGAGCCACACATCCTCCGTGCATAACTTGGCACGATCAACATAATTCGCCAAGAGGCGATCCTCGCCCCTCACTGGAATCTCAAAACAGAAATCACGTAGGCGGCTACACATCGGGAACTCGGTGGTCAGAAGAATCGCAAACGTCGGATACTGCTCCAAACACTCTTGTAGCTGCAGCACCGACTCATCCGTCAAGAAATGGGCGTGATACAATACGAGGTATCGTGTCTGAATCGCCGACGCCATCAGACATACATCCTGTTGTCCCGTCCAGCGTGTCAGAATGGACTGCAAGAACACCTTGTCCGACATCGACATCGTCGCCGTATCAAACCCCAGATGCAGGGCCGATTCCTCATAGGGAATGGACTTACCCGAAGCATCATCGTCATCTTCATCCGGATCGCCACCGTTCGTCTGCTTGTTCAAAAACCATGTACTCTTTTTCATATCAAAGGGAACGCCTGCCTTTTCCGCTTGTTGTTGCAGGAAAGACAGGAGTTTAGTTCGTTTACCACAACCTTTCGGACCACGCCATGCATAACTACAGGGCTGATCCATTACCTAGGATGTCAGGGCGATGTTTTAGGCCCGAAATCTCTTACTCCGTCTTCTCTTTCTCCGCATGAATCTCGGTGTGCAATTGATCGACCGTATCCGAGCCCGTTCGCTGAAACCAGAAAGGAAACACAGCGTGAATGAAGAGTACCGTTGAGCCCTTGGCCATCTGGCACGCCATCGCCGATGCTCTTAGAAAGTGCTGACCATAGGTCATGCCCTGCTCCGTAGGGTGCTGACGAAAGAGCTCTGCGATACGCTCACAACGATCCTGTACGACGGTCCAGCATGTCTTCGCACACTTCTTCAAATTCTCTTGGTCCAACGATCGGCTCAGGCTCTGTCCCACTTCTTGTGCGGTTTCTTGATCCATGTTCTAGGATAGGGTGCGTCTTTTTTCTTTATGCCCATGTGAACCTATGCACATTATAAATGTGCATAGTCGACGACTCGTGTAGAATAGCTAAATATGTGTTTAGCTATTCTACACGGGCCTAAATGACCCCGTCGTGTGTAGGATAAGAATGATTCTCGCCATACCCTATCAGGCATTTGAAGTAAACCATATTCACCTTAATCCCTTTCAACTAGATCGGTTCGGTAAAACCATCGCCAAACTCTCCTATAAAGACAACTCCATCGATTTTCACGATGTTAGCATTCTGTCGCCGCCCCTTCGTATCGTCGATTACAACCCCGAAACCTCTCGTCTTCGCGTGGACATCTCGGATCATCCTACGTTCATGGTAAAAATGAATACACTGCATGAATATTTGGTGAGTACGTTTTACGTGCATCAACAAAGCTTTCTGAATATGCGGAACAAGCCGTATGAGTCCATTCGCCATCTGTTTTATTTCTTGCTCGACGGGAACATCCTGTCTCTTTTCATTTATCCAACCGTATTGGTCAAAACGGATAACGAACAGACGCTACACGTTTCTGATTTGAAGTCGGGGGATACCATTCGATGCATCGTACGCTTGCAGGGTGTGTCCCAAATCCCCAATAAGGATGACATTCGTTTGAGGCTGCATCATTCGGTTCCTTCGGTCTGGTCTCTAAGCTGAAAGCTCTTACATCTTGCTGATCATCGAAATAGACAACGAACAAACGGAAAATCCCAGAGACATACACATCATTAACAACAGAAGATACATAAAACGATCGCGTGCTTGTACTTCCTTATACAACATCGAAATACTAATGAATAAAGTTATGGATGCCACGACACTGATGATCCATATCTTTCGTAGTTCTTTCTTAATGATATTCCAATCGGCGGTTTGATCCATGTATTGACCTGCCATGACAAAGGAGGTTATGTAGAGAGCCAAGGCAATCACTCCGAATACGATGACGATCATTCTATTTATAAGCCCATTTAGAAATGGGCGAGAAGCCGATTTAGAAATAGGCGGAAAGCTCTGAGCCGAAAGTTCACTTTGTAGTCGCTCACTTAGAAATGGCGGAGATGGCGAGTGCCGAATACGATAGTGCTAGGGTGATGCATGACATGATCAATACGATATAGATGATATTGCTGGGATCCTTGATAAAGTACAGAAGAAGTGCCAAGAAGAGAGCAAAGGAACCTCCAATGGTAAGACCTAGGATTTTATTGATCTCTGGTTTGATTTGGTTCTGGCTATCCTTTGTTCCTACGAACTGCGAAATGACCACAAACGATCCAATGTAGAGACCAACCGCCAATATTCCACAAACAATCATTCCCGTAGTCGATGCAATAGCGGATCCCGTCCAACTGGATGGATCTGTTATGGCCTCTACTGCGTTTGATGCTGCGTTTTTTACTCCTGCAGCGGCCGAGGCAACTGCACTATTTCCACTTGCAGGGGCAGACATTCTATGATGAATAGGCTTTTTATTTATCACTTCTTTTGTGCGTTGGATTCAGCCATAAAGAGCTTGACCTGTTTACGTACATCCTCCGCATAAGGAAAGGTCTTTAAGGGTTCCATACCAAAATAGACGACCAGAATCAATAAGATAAAAAAGATGATTTGCCCACCTATCATTAAAATAAAGTTCGATTTGGAAAAATCATACATTTCTATCTCTACTGTTTTTTATTCTCCGTACACAATAGACCATGAAAACAAGAAAACGCAAACTGAGTCTCAAAGATATCTCACGATGTCATCCAAGACTCAAATCAAAAAAGAGATGTCTTCCTACCACCGTTTATTCTGATATCGAACGGAAGGTAGGATCAAAGGGCTCCAAACTCTTTAAAGATATGGGATGTGGCGAAAACGAAGAACACTGTCTCTTAGACAAGGCACCTCTTGATGCAGAGTTCAAAAAAACCGTCCGTACCCAATATCTCCGTCCCAAGAGACCCACTGTATGGGACGAAAAGCCCAATCAGTGGCTTGATAATTTTAATATCCAACACGTCATGGAACAGTACGAAGACGTCTTTCCTTGGTTCGAATTCATGGGTGTATTCCCCATGGACTTCTCGGCACCCGATCCCTATCTCAAACAAGACACCCCGAAATGTCTTCACGCAGAACTCTGTAATTTGAATTTGAAAGACGAATATAATAAGGGTAAACGTGGTATCGGAATGGTATTCAATCTGGATCCCCATTACAAAGGTGGAAGCCATTGGGTCGGTTTATACATTGACCTTCATAATATCAAGAAACCCATCATTTCGTATTACGACTCCTATGGAATGAAAACACCTCCCATGATTGCACGATTCATGCGTGCTTTTACCCTTCAAATCCCTGACTGCGAACTCGGATTCAATGCCCGCCGTTTCCAATATGGCCAGTCCGAATGCGGTATGTTCAGCATGTATTTCATCATTTGTATGATGTATGGAATCCCGTTTCGTGAATTCTGTAAGGATGCTGTAAAAGATGGATTTATGTTGGATCTCCGAAAGATTCTGTTTGCGAAATAATCGTAGGAAAAGCCATATAAAAGATTTAGGAGGATAAGATAGTAATGTATCGTCCGGCCCTTAACCAACAACAGCAAGGTTCGGTTCAAAACGTCTTTTTTAGCGAAAAGAACTATAACACCCTTCAACTGGTTCTCCTCCAAGATTTCCAGAGCCGCAATGGTGCACCATTAAGCGACGATCAGCGTGCTCGCCTGGGAAAGACCCTCGATCATTACCTTCGCCAGGTCTACGAGAAACAGGGGGAGAAACCCATCACGACACTCAATAAGGAAGTTCTCGGTGCATGTGCGAAGGATTTCTCTCAATACATGCAACGCAAGGAGCTCGTTAAGGGATCCAATCCCGTCAAGCAGGTCATGGACGATAACTTATTTATGGAAACCTCGCAGCGCTTTGAGAAGATCAGTCAAGAGCGTAACGAAGTCAAGGCACTTCCTCCCGCCCTTCCCGATTTTCGCATTTCGTTGTCCGAGGATGGTCCACCTGCCGCCGAGATGTTTGAGCGTGCCAAGAAAATGCGCGAGATGGAGGCCTTGCGTTCCCAACAGGCCGCCGAACTTGCCAAAGCCGATGCAGGTCTCCAGGGACGCATTCAGGCCGACAATGTCTTCCAGGCTCAACAAGAGGCCCAGAACCGCAACACCCAATTGGCACTCGTTCAGCGTACCTCTGCTCCCCGCCCTGCTGCAGACATGCCCTTGGCGATTCTACCCGATCGTCGCGAGCTCCTCATGGGATCCGTGGGTTCATTCGACGGCATGACCTCCAATTCTTCGAACGGAAACGCCACGATTGCTCAGCCACTTGATTTTCCCATCCGCCGCACGGATCAAGATCTGCCTCAGAATACCATCATTCGCCACGAGCCCATTATTAGCTATCGTGAGATCGAGAACAATCTCTTCTTGTACTCTGCCGATCGCGACTGGCTCCGAAACAACAAGGAGAACCGATACAACTTTACGGTTAACTTTGATCCCGCTGCCAACAGCCAGAGCTTCGGCCCCACCCTTTCGAGTCAGCAGAAATTCAAGAACATTGTTCGCATCGAGCTTATCAAGGCCATTCTCCCTGGCGAGGGCCTACAAGTTGCTGTTAATCGCAATACGTCCGAGAATCAAGTGGTCGATACTGACTTTCAGGATAATATCTTGAATCTTCCCTTTATCACCCTACGTGTTGCCGAACTGGAAAACAACAACTACGGAACGGATCAATTCCTCGATCGCAGTTTCGGTGTTCTTCAGTACGATGATCACTGGATATCTGATCACGCAGTCCAGAGTAAAGGATTCTTGGCCATGGTTCCCAAGTTCCTCAAGTGCCAGAAAGAGTACTATCCCACGCCCTTGTCCACCCTTCAGAAGATGTCGATCGAGCTCCGTCGCCCCAACGGCGAGCTTGTTAGTGCATCCCCTGATACCTTTGACATTGCTGGCATCATTGCTCCTCAGACAGGGACTACCACAGGAACCACGTTTCCATTCAGTCTTCCTATCCAGTTTGGAACCACTGCGACCCAGTACAATGTCATGGTTCCTGCCGTCAACGGTGATCCCGCCAACTTCTATATCAACACCTCCCGCTATTTCAGCAAGTTCGAAATCAGTACGGGTGATCGCATCCAGATCAGCGGCTATACCTATGCTCCTGAGGCACTCAATGATGAGACCCATGGTGGAACCCTGCGTGCGTTCTGCAACTGGATCAACCGTGTTGAAGGACATACGGTATTGGGATCGGCCTATTCTCCTACAACCAGCTCTATTAAGGACGGATTCAATGACGTTGGTTATGCAAACTTCCTTGTCATTCCTGCACTGTATCAGGATCCGAGCACGGGTAGCACCCTTCCGAGCTCCTTTGGGGCCAACCTGGGTGCGACATTGAACGCCTTTGGAGTCAGTCTCCAATCACCGGTTCGTTTGATGAACATGAACAAGCAGATCAGTCTGGTGTTCCGCATCATTACCCGTGAAATGGATTCGCTACCACAGCTTCGCCCTGAGAACAACTATTAAGAATTTTTAGGAACTTGTTAAGAAAAGTACGCAAAAAATAACAAGCACTTTTTTCTAAAAACGCATAGTAGATATAATGTTATCCTTTAACATTATCTTATTATGTTTGGTATTGGTGATCCTTATCGGATTAACCTACCACCTTCCCTTTGTGGATGGTTTTGCAGATTCCGGTTCCCACACGAAGTTTGTAGAGGAATCCAATCGAAAGCTCAATTCTCTTACCAATACGATCAATCTAACAAATCCGGCACTCCCTATTGATCCCATTACGACCGATTTGATTCATCAGGCCACGAGCGTTGTGTTAGCCGATCCCAATTCTAGTACATACTCCTTATCCGCTAAGGCGCCCTATTCTCCTCCCGATCAAGCACCTGGTGTATTTCAAATGGCCGCCTCTTGCTCCGAAGCCCCCAAAACATGCGACGCCTTCGACGATCCCACCTTTGCACAGAACTGCGGAATGTCCTTTGATATCAACGGAATTGGCTATGATGGACGCCCATTTACGGGCGGTCTCTATGTGAGCCCCGATGATCGCGAACAACAAACTGCAAAGGCGAAAATAGTACGCGATACAGGATCCGCTCCCTATGATCCCCATCAAGTCTACCAGCCCACTCTCGGAAAGGCCAAGGCAGGAACATTCGGTCTAACCAAAGGACAATGTATCGTTGTCAAAGAGAAACTGGATTGTGCCACCAAGCAGACATTCAACACCCCCAATTGCACCCAATGCTATACTTCCCAGTCCTTCTCTCGTGTTGGACCTGAAACGGGTCGTCTGCCTTCTACATTGAATCTTTTTGGAACCGGTTCGATCTCTGTTTCAAGCTCGAATGGAACGATTACCCAACAACAGACGAGTCTGAGCAAGGATAATGCGATTGCGATTGCGATTCCTCCCAACGCGGAAGGAACAACCTTTACGATCAACGTTTCTGGAGCCGCTCCCTTCTACATTGCTGGATTCGTCGAAGGACCAACGGCACGTGGAACCTTCAAGCTTGAATTAATGACGATCGTTCAAAAGGATATGATAACCAACGCGAAACCACGTATCTCAGGAACAGTAAAGGTGGGCGGATTTCGCTGTTTCACCTTGATGCCAGGAAGCGGAAAAACGAGCATGAACCTGTCGTGTTTGGTCCCGTTTTCATTCATCAATATGTTCGACGGCGATGCCTTGGCGTGCGACAACGGACCCATTATTACGAATGAGGCCTCTGCAACGTTTCTGGAATCGGATCCCTGCTTCGGAAAGGCGAATTCACCTGGAAACTACAAACTCGAATGTCTCCAAAGTCGCTGGATGGAACTCGGTGGAACCATGCAAGGAACCGGCTATCCAAAGGATCAAGCGAGTGCCGATGCGATCCAGAAAGATGCAAGTGGACGACCCCTCAGCATTGACGATATTGTCGATATCCTCGCCGTTAAATCGGCCCAGGCCCAGACAGGAACGGATGCAACTGGAAAATACTTGTCGATTCCAGACTGGAACACGGTATCGATGTACATGACGGGTGTTCCCATCAATACTCCTTGCGATGGACCGAATAATGCAGTTGGACCCCTGTCTCAAGCATGTTTGTCATACTTGTATACCAACAAGGGTGTTTCCTCACGCATTGGAAACACGTACACCCAGAATCCTGGTCGTGTTGCGAGTTCAAAGGAGGGTTTCGTTGGAGATGCCTTGGCCGGCGATGCCTTGGTCAGCGATGCCTTGGTCGGCGATTCCTTGGCCGGCGGTGCCTTGGATAAAGACGACTATTTGGAAGAGCAGTTTGAAAATCCACCCAACACCTTTAACTATCCCAATACGTCTATCGACCCTGCTACCGCCGCAGGAAAGGAGTTTGGTCAAATGCTAGGAGGCGTAGAGGCTGTCAAGAAGAAATACGATGATATCAATCGTCTTGCCAATGACAATTCAAAGACCAATACGGATCGCAGAACCGCAATTATGCAAGCCTATGGTGTACAGCTAGGAAACCCTTCTTCCAATAAAACCATCGGTGATCCACAGGTGTTTGCAGTTGGCCCAGGATATCAATACACTCGAGCCGAGGCTCCCTCCGTCTGTGCTGCATATGGTGCAGAAGTAGCTACCACCAGACAACTAGAAGAAGCACAACGCAATGGCGCCGACTGGTGCTTTAGTGGATGGGTAACCGAAGGATCGGGTAAATGGCCCATTACCATGAATCCGATTCCAGGATGCGGTAGTCGTACAGGAATCATCGAATGGACCCCAGGTGATAAAGCAGGCGTCAATTGCTACGGACCCAAACCCGACATTGCGGATCCCGCGGCCGCTGGTAAGGTTTTACCTTTTAATCAACAAATGTGGTTACAGCCTACCGACCCGACGTATCTTACCATCCCGTCAGGTTATTTGCAGACCACTGGTCCCCAGCCTTCGTGCTTTTCAGGATTATCCGTCGAAGCCGCACAGAAAGGATGTAATTCACTCGGTTCACAATGTGCTGGATTTAGTTATTCCAAAGATGGTAGCGGAAACGGATGCTATAAAGGAAACCACAACGCAGGTATTGTGGCCGATCCGGCCTATATGGGATACATCAAGGTTCCAGTTAGCAATGTGAATGCGGTGATTACAGGTCGATATATCAAAATACAATACAATCGTGTAGAATGCTTGAATCTAGCAGAAATCAAAGTATATAGCACAAATGGCGGACCAAATATTATTAACAGCAACACACCTGTCACGAAATCAAGTGGATACCAAGGCGACATGTTTCCTGGTAGAAACTTTGTCGATGGAGATACAGGTCAAACCTACAACTTTGTTCATACCTCATGTGGCGACGTTCCTTGGGTTCAGGTCGATCTCGGCTCCATGATCAATATTTATAAGGTGGTTGTGTTCAATCGTGTCGATTGCTGCCAGTCTCGTATTCTCGGTGCGAAACTACAGATTATGAATAGTGAAAATGAAATGGTATATGCGTCGAACGAAGTGAATAGTACCAATCGTACCTATGCGTGGTTTCCACCCAGTCCTGACATCCGAGTCGATTTACCTGAGGATCTGCCACCCACTCCGATGTCATTCTCATTACCGAGCGGCAGTGGAGCTTATTATAAGGAGTGGAATATGGGAACCATTAATCAAACAGGTACTACATCACTCATTAATATTACACTGAATGGCAATGACCAAGGATGGGGTAATCCAACTCCATTTAGAATATCGATTCTAAATTCTGCAGGTGCAGAAAAATGGGCGTGGCAGGCAAATTTCCCAAGATCGGGAGGTACGATATCAAATAACGATAGTAAAAATGTCAATGTCAATGTTGTAAATGGCGATACGATCAAAATAGCAGCCCTTACATGGGGCTGGGGCCATACATTTGTGTTAAGAGGAGGTTCTATGACGATTACTCTAAAGTAAATACATGAATTTGGGAGTATTTCCATAAAAATACTAACGAATACCAGAATAGGATGTTTCGACGTTTAGCAGAAACATTTGATGGTACAGGGCAAGCGGATTCCGATCCGCATGCCACGTACATTAATCAACAAACTCGATATTTTGATACCCTTCCCAATATGATTCCAGCGGCGACTTCCGGTCTTCCTGGATTCGACAAGGCGATTCAAAGCGTGGATACAATGGGCCAAGGGCTACAAGACCACGCTGTTAAACATCCCAATGAGATTTTTCGTCCCGATGTCAGTCCTGAACTGGCAAAATTGGCGGCGAAATGTGCGACCTCCACCGTGGATGAATTGATTGGCATGAAGAATTCGGCACTCGGCGTCGGATGCGGATGGATGTATACCCCTCCCAACCGCGGAAGCCCCTATCCCATCGTGTCCAAAGGAATGATTGGAAACAAGGACGGACCTCTTAAGGGGTTTGATGCACCTGATTATAAGAAATGGTTCTTTGATCTTCAACTCGCCAAGAAGCAGGCACTCATGGATAAGTGCAAGGCACTGAAAGGGTGTACGGACGTAGACCAGGATGTATTCAAGGGCAGCTGTGGATACTGTACCGATACCAATCAAGGTGTTCCCATTGATAATGTTGGAAAACCTCTGTATCCCAACGATTCTCTTGGAAATTGCACGAATGTCATCACCTCTCGCTCCCAATGTCCCGCTCCTCCTACGTCCGGCCCTCAACCTGTCATTGATCGAACATGCGATCCCGTTAACGGACGACTCTCCTCGGCGTGCATGTATCGTCAAGTCATTAGTGCAGGATGCAGTGATGGCGGTGCTTTGGCCATTGCCCTCAACGGAGCCACCCAACCCGATGATTACATTTCCAATCTTCGCAACGGAGATGCCGTCAAACTCTATAATCGCACCGCCAATCCACCCTTGAATCTCGATATGTTTCGCCAAGGTCAGGCAACGGTTAATCAAGTCCTACAAGAAGTACGTACTCTCTCTGGAAACACCAGCAAACCCAGCAATTCCGCCATCGGTGCCGCTGCACGTGATCTATGCCTCCAACGCGGTGCGATCAAGGGATACAATACCTGCGAGAATCTCCCTGACGGCCAAGCTCCACCCTTTGATTTGGGATGTTTGCAGGAACTCTTCTTGAAGATGGGAGGACAGCCTGCTGGTTGGGTCTATCCCACCGCTCAGAATCTTAAGGATTACAACAACATGGGAACGTTGGGAGCCGTTAAACAATATTGGAATCAGTTGATTGCGAATATGAAAACGTCTGACAGTTTTGCGGATTACAACACACAACGAAACGCCCTTGGATCCATTCTTGGTATCTCGGCGGAGACTGGTATTGTGCGTGCACCCTATACACAAGGTATTGAAGTCTTCTGGTTTGTTCTTGTTCCAGGACAGCCTCAACGCGTGATTGGATTCTTGAAACGAACCATTGAGCGTGATTGGATTAACTTGCGTTCTGGCCCATCGGGTATTTCCCAGCTCGGCGGAATTGCTTTTGGATCCATGATTCAAATGACGGACGTTCGTGTTCAGACCGATACCTCTACCAAATTCCATGTGGTGGTAGACGATGGTTTCTGGCTTGCCGTGAATCAGCCTGCTGACATTGACAAGACGGCCATGGCACGCACAAATGCTGACCAACCTGGTCTCTTTGAGAATCTAGGACTTCAAGGACCCACTCCCTATCAATCAAACGCAAGTACCGTCTTTCGTGCTTCCAAACCCAATATAACCAAAATGTATTTTGAAGATGCGGGCGGCGGCTGGAATGCACTTCAATTTACGATTCAGTCTGCTGCAATTAAACCCACGATGTATTCCTTAACATGTGAACCCCGTGCTCCTTTCCTAACCTACGAAGTTGGACCAAAATCGGGCATATGGGAAGAACTTCGCAATCCAGGTATGTTCTCCCAGTTCATGGGAGTACAAAATCCAACTTATAACCTACGAACCGATCAAAAAGCGACGGTTCCAGGAAAGAAAGCATTCATGCGTATGAACGGATCATCTTCCAGTCTCAACCTGCCCAACATTGCCTTTCAGAGCTGGAAGTCCATGTCGTTTGCCATTCGATTTCAGTCGATGCCTGTCAAGGAAACCCTGTGCCATATCTTTCCTTCTTCCAACTGCAGCTGGTCCTTTGCGATCGTGGCTACTCCTGTAAACGGAAGTACCGCAGCCATTACCCTAGAAGTCAACTATATCCAGGGTGGACGCGTCATTACCAAACAAATTCCCACTGTGTATCGTCTCGGTGTTGGAACGTGGTATATGTTTTACGTGAATAACAAAAGAACCAGCTTCGATGTCTACTGCAATTATATCGATGGATTTATTTCCAGCAACGGATCCGCGTCGATGACTTCGGTGACCCTAGATGGAAGCACGCCTCTATGGAATGTGAACGCCACATGGAATCCCGCACCAGGACAAAATAGCCAGCCATGCAATATCTTGTTTGGCGGTGGAATCTTTCAGGGTCAGTGGGGTGGTGTCTATGGAACATCGTCTTTTACCTATGATCTGGCGTGGGTTCACTTCTTTGATCGTGAACTGACAGGTAAAGAAGTCGTGCGCGAATGCAAATGCGACTGGATCTATACCCAATTCGTGGATACGTTCGATACCTATAAAACGCTTTCAGCGTGAACCTTCGGTAAAACACTTGCTGTTTAACCGTCGGCATAACCTTCGGTAAAACGCTTGCTTTTTAACCGTCTACAAAACTCCACATGCAATTATTCCGTATAAAGATCTTCATATATTGATTACTAGATGAAGATCTTTTTAGATGTAGGAGCCCATATTGGACAAACCTTAGAGGAAGTCATTCGACCAGAACACGGATTCGATAAAATTCACGCATTTGAACCATCCTCCGTTGCATATAAGAATCTTGACTCGTATCGTAGCAACTCTGTTGAACTTCACCAGATTGGACTATCAAATCGATCTGGCTCAGTTATGTTGTATGATACAGGGACTGACGCTGCATCGGTTTATGAAGATAAAGTTGATTTGATTCATCGACATCATGTTGAAACGATTCAATTACAAGAAGCATCTCAATGGATTATCGAACATACCCAGCCAGATGATACGATTTATATGAAATTAAATTGTGAAGGTTCTGAGTGCGATATTATTGAAAATCTCATTCAAACTGGCGTATACGATCGTATTTCATATATCATGATTGATTTCGATGTTCGCAAAATTCCATCTCAGATTCATCGTCAACATGAAATTCTCACCATGCTGAATGGTAAACGCAATTTTAATGTCTCAAACGATGTCATGATCGGACCTACTCATCAGGATCGAACTCGAAATTGGCTGTCATTATGTTCAAATGCATCTTAATAGAATCTCATACGAGTATACGCTTTTGTAAATGGATCAAGTGCGATTTCACCCAATGGATGACGGAAATCCTGGTCTTGACGAGAGAAGAGCTCTAGCAAAAAGCCACCCGATTTTGGTTTGGGAAACAACATGTACTCCTTTCCTCCAATCTCTACGACCTTGCATGCAATGGTTGAACTGGATGCCGCCGACGCTTGTCCCGTCGCGGAATTCACCTGTTGCTGAATACCCGTTCTTCCCGTCTTGACCTCCTTCATTTCGATGTTTGTTATCAACTTGTCCACCTCCAGATTCGGGTCAAATAAGTACTGATCCGCACGGCCTTCCACCACAAAGCACTGCACACCATCATTATCCGCGGAATTCAATCCGCAATCCACCGCTGATTCTTTCATGACCGTCAAAATGCTCTGATTGATTTTGTCCTTCTTGATACTCACATGAAACACCTTCTCATCTGATGTCTCATTCTGATCGGTGGTCTTCAAGTTCATATCCAGACTCAGTTTTTGTTTATCCGAAAACACCGTGTAATACGTGAAGATCTCAACATCACGTTCGGCGAATGGAAGATCCTTATGAGAGCAGATACGAATGGCACGACCCTTAACCTGATCCAGACGAACGTTGTTCCAGTAGGGTTCCATGATGTGCACCGCACGGCAACACTTGAGCGAAATGCCTTCCGCACCTGCACCAGTAATACCAATCACCCAACAGATCTCTCCATAGTTGTTGCGGCGGGCCGCATAGGGCTCCATGACCGCACGCATGTTCGCGGGCAACTTGTCGAAATGTCCGTTGAATACATTGAGAATCAAGTTGCGGCGATCTTTTGATCCTTCACCTGTAAACGTTATGAAACGCTTCTCGCGTGCCTCTGGGCCTTTCTGGAGAGAGGCAATGGTCTCTGGAGTGAAATAAGGGGCCTGATCGGGTCCATCAATGCGGATTTCTTTGAATCCGTTGGCTTTGAGAGCCAATCCTAGAACACCGAGACCTTCCACCGTCTTGAACTGCGAATACACCAGATTGCTTCCTTTGGCGTTCTGAATGCGACGAAGCATGTGATCCAGCTTGGGTGAATAATAATCGAGACGAGATTCGGGTTTTGGATCATCGAGATTCAGATAGACGGACTTACCGGTTTCATCATATGCATCCAAATCACGCATCGCTTTCGCAATTCGCTCCTGATAAGTTGGAACACGGGCATCTGCTCCGCTTGGAACCGCTTGCGATGCTTCTACTTGTTCTGAATCTGCAGCATCCGCTGCGAAACCTTGAACTGGCTTTCTTGAACGAGAAGGAACCGCTGATACAACGGGTAGGGATGGATCGCGTACTGGAGCTGCGCTTACCAAAGGTGCTAGGCTTACTGCATTACCTAGAACGGGCTTTGATCTTCTTACCACGCTTTTGGGTGCGGCAGAAGCGGCTGCGCTTACCGCAGGTACAGCCGAAGCTACTGCTGCACTTTGGACTACAGCACTTTGAGCCGCAGAGCTTTCCGAAACATTACCAATCTGAGGCTTTCTGCGTTTAGGAGGATCCGTTGGATCTCCTCCTTTAAGAACCATACTATCACTAAAGTCATCATCTCCTACAGTCTCTTTCACTGGCTCTTCGTCAGCCTCTACCTTTACCTTTACCTCTGCCTCTACTTCATCAGAATCAGATTCTGAATCCGAAGAACTGCACTCCTCATCTGAAGAATTGCAACCACCTTGGACAACTGCACTTGCAGCTGTGCTTGGAGCAGCCATTGCTGCCTGTTGTGGAGCTTCTTCGATTGGAACCTCTTCACTTATATCTTCTGGGGCCTCGATCATGGCCTCTTCCGCCGCAACTTCCGCAGCCGCCGCCAAATCTTCCTCCGAATTCGCCACCATCTCACTCACCTCCACATTCTCATCAATCACCTGAATCTCCTTCTCCATTTCTTCCTCTTCAATCTTGGAAAAGGGGAACGGACGCTTGATTTTAGTTGGAAATGCAAAGTTGCACAGTGCACGACTTCGAAAACGATAACTCGAAGGATTCTTCATCTTCGAAAAGAGTTCCACCGCAGCAAACACATCTCCCGTCTCCTTCGTCTTTCCAGCCTCTCCTTTGATCTCCATATTACGCTCCACCGTGTATGTCGATAACACATGCTCGCTCATCTCACACTTCACAATCTCATCACGAACCACACGAGGCATATACTCCTCCTTCGATCCCTTATAGTACGAAATCATACCCGTCAAACGCTTTTGAAGAACGACCTTATTGATGATGGACAGATCGACTGGATTGATAAACTCCTGTCTAAACGATTCATCGTCAATCGGTAATCTCGGGTACGATACAAACGTCTCCTCGCCAATCGGAATACCAGCCGCCTTCAGCTTAGCCTTGATACGTGCATAGACCACATAGATGGAATCCTGGGCCGCCTCATTGTATCGAACACCCACGAATCGATCGCGATCCTCTGGATCCAGAACACGCTCATATCCTTCATTAAACACCGAGATCAACACGCCCATCTGGCGATCTCCCGAACGAAACCGCACAATGTCCACGCGAGGCTCCGATTCCGCAATCACACGAAACTGTTCCATAACCTGCTTGTCCGCCGACATCAACGATACCTCCGCACACTCGATGTATCCCGATAGAACATTCGCCAAAATACCCAGTTCCTCTGGAAAGTTAATGATGGGTGTTCCTGATAGGCCAATGATCTTGCTATTACGTGCATCCGTTAACAACTTATAGAACAAATAGGCACGCTTGTAATTCAGTGTCATGTCGCACAGACCTGGCTTCCACTTGCCTGGAACGATCGGCTCCGCTGGAATCTTACGCTTGCCCTTCTTGCGATCCACGATGTATGGCATGATCTCTCCCTGCATCAAACGGGTCAGATTGTGCACTTCGTCAATCACAATGACCGCATTGTCGAAAAAGCGCTCGCCCGTCTCAGGATCGGCCGTGCAAGCATATCGCTTGAGCTCCGCGGCGGTAATACCGTTATAACTAATGAATTTGATTCGAGAGTCGATCATCGCGGTCAGCTGCATACGAATGTCATCACGATCTTTCTGGTCCAGTTCATTGTAATTCGACGGTTTGCTGAAATCGGCAATCCAAATCGCATGACGCTCTGGTTCAGGACGCTGACGAACTTGACGCAAGAATGAATCGGTGAGGTTCAAAACGGATTTCGCGTAGAAATACATCAGATCCAATTCGGTTTCTAACGGCTGACGAACCCAGTGATTGTGTACATTAAAATGACGAAAACCGCAAAACGAGATTTCCGAGATAAAGTTGGAACGAAGGGAGAACGGTGTCATAACGATGATCTTCTTATTGGACGTTCCGTAGAGTGCTTCTGCGGCGGCGATGGCACTGCATGTTTTACCCGATCCAAGACCGTGATATACCAATATTCCGCGGTAAGGACCCGCATTGCGAATGTATTCGCGGATGAACTTTTGATACAAGAATCCCTCCACGACTTCACCCGCTTTCTGTTCGAGCTTCGCACAGGCATCTTCGTCGATCTTTCCTTTGATTTGTGGAATAAGACGAAACACCTCCGAATAATTGTCGGAAATGAATCGATAAAAACTTTTTCTACTCTGGGGAGTATAAATTGCCGTATCCGTTAGATAAGGGTTCTTTGATACGATCTCGGACTCGGCACGCTGATATTGTCCAAAGATTGGATCCAACCGAGTATCGATGTCTTGCTGTCTGGGAAGGTTGAGAACAGGTTGACGTTTTCGATAATCGGGGGTGGGCTTAGCATAGCGTAGCTCCTTGCGAGCAGGGATGACCGCAGTATCCTCTTTCACGTCGTCTTCTGCTTTTGCCGCTTGCAATGGTTTAGGATTGGCGGGTTTTGCTTGTGCTTTAGTGGCGTGTTTGTCGCCATAAAAGGATTGAGTCGCCGTATCGGTTAGGCCTGCTGGAGGACGTTGGGCAGCAGCCTTCATCTCCGCTGTTGCCTCTTTTGCAACAGTACTTCGTCGGACCAGGGCGCCTACGCCCATAGGTTTCTTTTGCACGGGTTTGGACTCCTCTGCAGAAGACATCTATTCGAGGGAAAGAAACTAACTTCTTCGTTCCCACACACTCTATGAAATATACTTTCCTTCTAAAGTGAATGCAACAACATAACTGTAATATGTCGCATTCGTTGCAGGTGTTAAGGTTCCACCAACAACAGACGGTTGATTCAGACGATTCGCATTATACAAGGTAATGGGTCCTACTGCCGCACCTGATACCATGACGAGACCATAATCGGAAGATACGCTGTAAGGCATGGTGGTACTCAATAGTCCACCACCAATTGTGCTCCATTGCAATACTCCATAGTCCGTGGTATATCTCAATAAGAACATATCCAAGATCGGGATATCACCCACCTGCGTTGGGTTAATCGAGTTCAGTGTCGCAACCGATGGAGATGGATCCGTAGCCGCCGCGGCATTGTACAAGATGAGCGAACTATTAATAATTCCACCCGTTATAAACACCGAAGTGCTATCCGATACAATACTAAACCCATTATAATATTCTACACCGGTACTGGAGTTAGCAATATGAAGTATCTTATTGATCCACGCGATTTTACCGTTATTTGCGATATTCGCGTTATTAATTGTATACTTCAATACCGCCATGTTCGCTGTTTCAGGTGTGGCGGTTGAATCGGTTACGATTGTGTAGGGGCCATAGCTTCCCATGTATGGATTTCGATAGACATTCAGACCAACCTGAAACGGCACCAGAACATATAATCCTGCGTTATCCAATGTTAATGAGATTGCACTAGAAAGGTAATTGATCGTGGTGCTATCCGCCTGATTGACCCATTGATACGTTCCATTGGTAGAATACGAAATAACATACATGGATGTATGTGTATTCGATAGCGTATTGTTGGTCAAGGTTCCCTGTGATACAAATGTACCCGTTGTGGATCGCGTATTGTAATAGTTAAATGTATCGAAGAATCCTCCTCCAACATATACTCCCGCCGCATCGCATACAATCGACAGTGCATCCGACGTAGATTGTGTGTTTGTACTATCAAACCGTGTTGCCCACTGGACGGCTCCACGTAAGGTATCATATTGTACAATCAATCCCTGTTGACGGTTATTCTGCGTCGTTAAGGCAATCTGCACAGAAGTCGGTTGAGAATATCCATTTGCATTATACACATTTGTAGCAGCTGTAAAATAACTGCAAACATACAATTGTGATCCATTCGTGGTGATACCCGTCTTTGCAAACTGTTTGACTCCGATCGTATTAGTGTAATAATTAGCAGAGATGTTATCAATCATGGTAGACCACTGAAGAAGGCCATCCAAATTGTACTTAATAATAAATAAGGCAGCTGTATTTGTGGTAGTAAGAGTTCCTCTACCCGTTCCCTGTACTGGATTCACGATTCCATAGATCGTACCGTCATAATACTCAATCTGACCGCTAAAATATCCGGATATGTACAATCCAGTTGTATCCGATGTAATACCGAATCCTTGTGTCAAAACACCAGTTCGTGTTCTAATGATGGTGGCCCATTGTACTACACCGTATTTATCATATACCACCACAAATGCATCCTGTACATTGGTATTACTTTGTACCAAGGTAATGACAGGATCGGTGGTCGTTGTATTGGTAATACCTCCGTTATAGATACGAATCGAACCCGTAAATGTTCCCGTTGTGAAAGTTAGACCGTTATAGGAGACGGAATCAGAAATAACATACGAGTTGTCATTATCACCAATAATAAGGGCTGGCCATGGACCATGCGTTGGTGGGACATAAGGTTCTATGACACAATCGCCACACTTCTTGACAAAGTGCTTCTGATTCTGATCGGGCATCGGGAGGGTATTCAGCTTGTTCTTGAATTTATAATGTGTATCAAATGGTGGTAAATAGGGGTTGGAATCCTGATTGTTAACCGATGGATTCGGATTCGCAGCGGAGGGACCGTTCGTATTCGATGTATAGCACTTTGGTAAAATCGTATAGGGGTCCTGGTCAGTAATCAGCTCCGCACAATAGGCACGGCCCGCTTTCTGTAGCAGAATCTTATCCGACGAATACGTCTGCGAGGCACTTCCTGATGCACCGCGGTACACGCTGGGATACTGCTGAGTAGAACCCGTAGCCAACGTCATTTGCTTGCCGCCACCACCGAACGAAAATGTTCCATTTCCATTGGGGCAAATCGCCTCCGTCGGAACATCGGTTTCACGAAGACCCGTACACGTCGCAACACCCTTGATGTATTTTGACGACTGGATTTGATTTCTCCAGATCATGGTACTCGAATCGACCGTTTGACTTCGATTCAAGACGACCGTGTTCTGCTTTTGGCGCAACTTGGTTATTTGACTCGCGTCCATCTTCTACTAAGCACTTTTTAGAAAAAAGTGCCCAAAAACGTTTGATAGAAAAAAGCGTCTAAAAAATAATAGATAGTTTTAAACTTTACTTACGCTTGGGATCATGTGTCGGTTCCAAGAGTTCCAGTGCCGCCCGCGAGGCTTCCTGTTCCGCTACCTTCTTATTGCGTGCCGTCGCCGTCGTAATAACATGATCCTGTGGATCCAGTACACCCATCGTAAAGATGCGATCATGGGGCGGACCTACTACCGCAATCTCCTTATAACGCGGAGGAACATGATACAGTGCCTGGAACTTTCGAAGGAGCTGATCCTTATAATTCGTGTCCTCGACGATAATTTGTACAAAGTCAATGTGTTTCTCAATGATTCGAACCAGGAAGTCATTGCATTGTTGCAGACCACGTCCGACATCCTCTTCCTGTAAATACATGGCTCCGAACCATGCTTCAAACATCGATCCCAGAATTCGCAGATTATTGCGACCATCGCACACTTCCTCCATATGACGGCTGAGAATGATCCATTGACCCAGACCAATGTCCTTGGCCAGCTTTCCCAGTTGTTTATTGTTGACGATTCGAGAAAGAATACGGGTTAGGAAACCTTCTCCTTGACCTGGGTATCGTTTGGTGACATAGGATGCAATCACGAGACCTAGTACGCGATCGCCGAGATATTCTAGCTCTTCGTTGTCGCAAGTTCGGAGAGGAATACAGTCATCGGGGCGTGGGGCAATGATGATTTCTTCTCCGTTCTCGGACTGCTCCTGCCACAGCTCAGGGCGATCCACGTACGATTTGTGGCAACACGCTTGGGCGAACAGATTGAAATTGTTGAAACGGCCTTTCCAACCATACTTTTTAAGAATCGGGATGACATCCGAGGGATTTACCTCCCGATTCTTTGGATTCCATGGATTAAAGATCTTGGCACTATCGACGTTCATGGTTTGACTTTCTTTTATTTCATAAAATGATTCAAATTTATGTGTTATTCCCTGTTTCGTATTTTCGGGGGATACATTAGGAATGGCGGAAGAAGATGATCCCCACCGTGTATATGAAAAAGTGGTCGACATTGGAGGCGATTGCTATTTCTTGGAAGATGATCAGACGTCATTAAAGATGGGATGCAAAAGTTATGTCGAATTCAAAAAGACGTTTGATCCGAAATTATATAACCGATCTCTAAAAGATATCGAATACATCTTTGGACGTTATCTTGCATTTGGAAATCATCAATTGGACACATTCCATGGTGATGATAAAGATAACTTGATCCAACTTCTTACAACACGTATCAAACAATTAAAAGAAAGCAATGAATATTCTTCGTCCAGGATCATCAATAGTCGTATGAAAACCTATGTCGACAATATCTATGCGATTCTTGCCAAACTTGGCGAAGGAGAAGTGGTCCCCAATAACGTCGGCGAGGCAGATACATTTAGCGATGAAGAACTCTATCAGTTCATTTTGGAACTAACGTGGTTTCTCACCCATGCAGATAAGGTTCCTAAACAAAACCGTAAACTATGGAATGAAATGGTTAAAAAGATGAGGGACATTGGATTAGGAACAATTGCACAGCAGATCCGACAAAATAATTCGGCAAATTCCAAACCACCTGCTGCCGCTAATTTTTTTAGCGGTATTAATACCACTCAAATGAAAGAGGCAAAAACGTTGCGACAAGCCGTTGGAGAGTCAGATGATACCCTTCGCCCAAAATTTCAATCTCTCATTACATTACTTCGTTTGAAAGGATATTTGGGTCAAAGTAATAGTTATAATGTGTCGATGCAAAACGACCTTACTAGCAAAATGTTGAATCAGAGAGTTGTACAAGGTCCTAGGGCACGAACGGGGGTACGAAGACCTGCTTCGGCTCCTGCCTCTTCTAAGGCTAAGAGACCTTCTGTTTCTGTTCCTCCTGTGTTAGAAAGTGATAGTGAATCTGAATCGAATGCCTCTATTAGGAAAAAACCTAAAGCTGCCAAGACATCTTCTTCTTCCACATCTTCTAATTTATTACATGACACAGATTCGGACGATGATATAAATGATGCGACTGGTGCGGCGGCTCCTGCAGCGGCCTCTTCACAAGTGGTTGTGGCTCCTGCGTCGTCCACTTCACAATTGGTTGCAGCTCCTGCAGCCAATTCAATTGCGGCTGTCAATCCATTTCCAATTAATAGAAGACCCGTTTCATCTACATTTTCATTTCAACAAGGTGGAGAATCAAACACCACAGAGTCCTTGAAAAATGATACTATCACTACCGATACGCTTTACCAACTTACCTCGCCCTTATTTGATTATGTCCGTGTCCTATTTGATCCTATCTATTCTATTCTACAACGCCCTGAATTTGAAATGGATATCGCCCTGATAACCATCATTCCTCTCTTGCATGCATGTATGAATATCAAACTTCCAGGGATCTATCGTATCTTGAATATTGATCCTGATGTTAAGACATGCATTGATAAGATGTTAGGTGCGACACAGGAATTTATTTCTAATCTTACCAAGTCCGAGCATAAAAAACAATTCTTAGAACAACTGAAAAAACTTCCACGTATGCATCTTACGTCTCTTATTGGGCCCTCTTCTAATTCAAACCACTACAAAGATCCGTCTACTTTTCCTGCCATTCAATTCTTATCTCTCGGTGTTAATTTTACAGTAAAGGAGGAAGCAACGAATGTTCCAGATGGATTCTTTAATGAAAGCAATTTATACCTTTCCAATACACCAGAAACAAGTACCACGGATAAACTAAAAGGGATGTTTAGCTCAAATTTGAATAAGAAGATCAAATTGTATACTCTTGATTGGAATACCATAAAAGCGTCGAAGGCATCGCTTGATCTGCAAAACGATAAAAAGGAAATCAATCTAGGATCGCTTGATATTAATCCAGAAGTTCTATTTACCGATTCCGAGTTATTTTTAAAGACAATTATGATTGTTCATCATATCTTTCCTGGTAAGAATACATTTACGCCGATTGAACAACCAAAGGAAGAACCTAAACCAAAGGCCGAGCCTGAACCAAAGGAGGAAGAACCAAAGGAAGAACCAAAGGAAGAAGAGGAGTCAAAAGAAGAATCTACCTGCAAAGAGGAATTAGTTGCGAAAGAGTGCGAAGGAACTCCATCCGAGAGAAAGAAACAATATCGCAAACAAACAGTGGTATTGCATCCTGATAAACATATGACAGATGGATGCAAAAAAGAAGCGGAAAATGCATTTAAGGATCTCCAGTCAAAGAAATCATGTACCGAGACAAATGAAAACACAGTTGCACCAAACACAGTTCCTCAAACGAATGCTCCTCTTGCTCTTACAACTAACGCAGTTGTTGTACCAACCAATGCAGTTCCTCAAACGAATGCAGCTACTACAACAAATACCACAGTTGTTGCACCCGCTACGAATACAACGGCGATCGTAGTTTCTAAGTAAAGTAAACCTCTATCAGTAGAATGCCTGAAGCAAAAGAAACATTTGCCCCCAACCGAGTTCTTCTCAAAGCCAAATACAGCCTCTACAGTGCTCTCATCTTTTTCCTCTTTGCCAATCCCGAAACATCCCTCGTTTTACAACGTCTCATCGGCAATACCATCTCTCTTCTTACTCCAGGCGGTTCCTTTACCATTTACGGCCTTTTGGTCCATACGGCACTCTTCTTTCTCACAATGCTCGGTCTCATGCTTCTTCCTAGCGAATAGGCAGTCTCGCTTTTACTAGGAGAGCCTCTTGATCCTCCGAATACTGTAGACCATGATATTTTTGCTTGAAAATTGTCATGATCGCCAGCGAAGACGCAACCTTCTCCGCATATCGCTTCTTGAAAAAGAAGAAGAGATTCGTCGATTGAATCCGATCCTGTTCCGAAAATGACGCATTCCATCCTCCCACCGGTTCCCACTCTTCCATACGATTCGATAAAGGTGTCCAATAGAACATTCTATTATTTTATGGATTGTTATGTTTAGATGCCTATAAATAAAAAAATAGAATCCCAATAGAGATGAAGATGAATATTCTATTCGGTGTTCTTGTTGTATTGGTACTCCTCCTTGTTGCTCTTCGCCTGTATGGCAATCGATCATACGGATTTGAAGGATTTGCGGGCGAAGGTCCTACTGTCATGATTTTCAAGGCCGATTGGTGCGGTCATTGCAAGAAGGCTGCGCCTGAATTCCAGAAACTCGCTGCTGGCCCACTCGCCCTCTCTGGCGGCCGTTCCGCCACGGTGAAGATCCTCGACGCCGACGCCGACAAGGAAGAAATGAAGAAGTACAATGTCCGCGGATTTCCCACCATCATGATCATGAATGGATCCGATACCACCGAGTACCCGGGCGAACGTACTTATGACGGTGTTCTGGAGTTTCTCAACAAGATGTAATTCTTTTATGACCGATAAGTAATGATACGCATTTTCATCGATCCCTCCAGCTTCGAGATTTTGCCTATGCAGCATGGACAAAATCCCTATATCGATATATCGTATGATGCAGAAAAACATAAACAACTCGTCATGACACAACACCACCGAGTTGTTTCCGCGTTTATCACACCTGGTATTGTTGCCAAACTCCCCGCAAAACGATGCCCATTACCCGACATTGTCTTCATGGCCAACGCAGGACTCTCCTTACCACGTCTCGGTAGACCACTGCTTCTTCTCCCCAACATGAAGTATTCTCAGAGAAAGGCTGAACTCCCTTACCTCATGAAGATCTACAGCGATATCAAACTTCCCGTTATGGAGTATCCTGGAACTCAGCCATTCGAAGGACAGGCAGAACTCAAATGGTTCGACGGAGGACGCAAGGCGATTTGCGGATACGGACATCGCTCCACCAAACAAACCTTCGTAGAACTTGATCGGCTCTTTCAGAAACTGTATGGTGCAGACAAGCCTGAACTTTTGGTGATTAAGTTAATCTCAGACCATTACTATCACTTGGACGTTGCCATGCTCGAATACGACGATACCAAATGTATCGTTCACCGTCGTTCCGTTTCCCCCGCTTCCATCAAAAAGATCGAGGCCTTCCTTGGAAAAGAGAACGTTCATGTCCTTGATACACCTGACTCCTTCTGTTTGAACGCGGTTGTGGACTGCGGACATCTCATTACCCATAAACTACAAGATGCCAAGTTGAAACCTCTCTTTGAATCCCTCACGGGACGAACCGTTCGAGAAGTCGATACATCCGAATTTGAGAACTCGGGTGGATCGGTTCGTTGTATGACACTGGACATTTATCACGCATAAAGGGTTTAGTTGATAGAATAAAAAGAATGGATCGGTTCTCTGTCTCCCTGGTACCCAATCGCGTGCAACTCTATACCTGCAATCGCGATGTATTTACTACCATGGTCGTCAATCGATACTACAACATCCAACAAGACATTCTGTCCATTTCTTTTTTAGAGAATGAAATCACTCTATATGCGAATGTTCTAGATGGAAATGGAGCCGTTCATCAAGTCCTCCAAGGTATTTGTGATTTCGATCCTCGAGTGTATCATGTCATCGACATACACGAAGATATTCCTGGCATTGATCACGTTGGAATCATTTATCGAATCTCCAAACGATTTGTCGAAAAAGAAATCCCCATCTTGTATCTCAATACATACGGTCATAATCTCGTTCTTGTCTCAGAGGATCATATGACAAAGGCCTGGGATATTCTAAAAGAGATTGCATACGTATAAATTTGATATTGTTAGGGTGTATCTGATAAAGTATACCAATGGAGATTAACACTCTTAACGACGCCATCCGTGTATTATATCAAAAGGAAGAGCCCACTCTTCAATATGAACAAGTACTCGACATTCGAAATCTCTATTCGGATCTCGCTTATTCCGCGTATATTCTTCATCGCCCCGAGAGCGAAACCCTTCGCCTGACCTTTCCCCGCGAATGCATCTACGTTTCCAATATTCGAAACAATCGATCATGTAAGATGGTTTACTACAAAAAGGAAGGGGCTTTTATCAAAGAGGTCCAGATTAACGCAAATACCGTCATTGATGTCGCACCTGATACGGAGATCACGGTGTATACCCGCTCCAAGCCCGATTTAATCATATCCTGTATCGTTCAACTCAAGAAGGCCATTCGATCCAAACTTTAATATCAAAAAGAATTCCTGCGTTTTGCAAGAGGCCGTTGCTTAAAATAATCTTGGACAGCTTCCTTTCCCCTCAAAATGATCTTATTTTTGGTTTCTTCGTCAAACGAAAAATCCAAAATATTAATCTCCCCTAATTGAATTTGAATGAGACGTGCGTCATAAAACCGCGTTTCGATATTTGCTTTTTCCATCAAGGATACATTCAACGGCCGCGTAATCAATTCGTCGATACTCAAGTCCATAAGTTCCTTCACTTTCTCCACCGATGTTCGAATCAAAATACTAATGGTCCTACAATGCTCCTCTTTTGGAAGGACGAACAGGGGATAATTGCTAATGACCGCTCCATCCACCAGATAATGTCCCGTTTGAGGACACAGAAACGGCTGAAAATAATACGGGGCTGACATCGAGGCATGTACCGCATCTGCCACACAATAGGTGGGGGTATCGGTTGCACTAAACGTTATCGGAACAACGTCATTCAGATCCGTGGCGACCACGCGTAGGGATTTACCAAAGCGGTCATACAATTGTTGAAAGGTGAGATCAGACGGTAAACCTTTGACGTGCAAACATGCATTGATTAATTTATGTAGCCGCTCTCCTGTATCTAGTCCAAAATGAAGGATCCATCCCGGAATTGAGTCCATTTCTTTGATGTTTGTAAAGTCAAATCCGATACTGAATTCGTATAATTCTTCTAGTGTATATCCAATACACAAACACATCGATACGATCGAACCTGCCGATACACCCATCCATTCTTTAATGCTGGACAAGGGTACGTGTTTTGATAATTCTACCAAGGCACCCACGTGTGCCATGGCACAGATTCCTCCGCCCGATAGATACATCCGATAGGGGAGCATTCTCTGATGAGTCTTCTGGTCTTTCACGCGTGTGATTTACCACATCAGTAGTAGAGCACCTGGTAATGATTTCAGGGCATCTATCCGTATCGGATGGACATTCGATCTATTATGAAAAACATGGAACCGGTAGGCCAGCAGTCATTCTTCACGGTGGACCTGGCGGCGGCCTCGAACATCATGTTCTTGATCGGTTTGATTTGAAGAAATGGTGCGTCGTTCTCTTTGACCAACGTGGGTGCGGAAAATCTACACCCTTTGGATCCATTGAACATAATACCACGTGGGATCTGGTAAAAGATATTGAATCCCTCCGTTCCCTCTTTGGTTTCGAATCCTGGTTTGTCAGCGGAGGATCATGGGGAACTACATTGGCCCTTGCCTATGCCGAGACCCATCCATCACGTGTTACAGGATTACTTCTTCGCGGTCTATGTTTCTGCGACAACGATTCCTTCCGTTGGCTCTACGAAAAAGGAGGAGCGTCCGAGATTTTTCCGGATCGCTGGGCTTCCTTTATCTCCGTTTTACCCGAGAGGCTTCGAAGTGCTAGTTGGAAGGATATTGCTCGTTTTTATCATAAGAAACTGAACGGACCGTCTCCACAGAAGTATGTTAAGGCCTGGTGGGGATGGGAATTCTCAGTGTCTCGGTTGATTCCTGATCGAGAGGATCCCACTGCAGCGGATGAGGCACTGGCACTTGCCCGATTGGAAAATCACTATTTTGTACATAACTGTTGGTTTACCAAGGATCAACTCCTACGGGGGCTCGGTGCACTTCGCCATATCCCTATTACGATTGTACATGGTCGTTATGATCTTGTTTGTCCAATCAGTGCATCCTTTGCAGTAAAGAAGGCTCTTCCTCATACCAAACTTGTTGTTGTACCTAATGCAGGACATGCCTTTATTGAACCTGGAACCAAACGAATGATGAAACGAGAAGTCGCTCGAATGTATACGCTTCGCAAACGAAGCAATAAGCGAAAAACAAGAAAGCAAAAGCGTAGCTACTGAGTCAAAAACGTCTAGACTTTTACTTTTCCATTAACAGTAATGGATCAGCAAACGCCACAGTTGAATCCCGCCGATCTCTATGACAAACGAAAGTCAAAAGATGCCTCTCGTTTGAAAGCGTACAACAAAATCTTGGAACAAATCTATAATCGTGTCCGTGTTATTTCGAAACTACCTAATTCTCCTTGTTATTTACTCTACACTGTTCCTCCTTTTATCCTTGGTCTTCCCAAGATCGATTTGGAAGATTGTGTCATCTATTTGATCTATCAATTACGACATGCAGGATACGATGTTCGTTATACTCCGCCCAACATGATTTATTTGTCTTGGGTTCATCACGAAAAATCGTACTTGGTTCAACAGTCTCCGATCATGCAAGCCATGTTGGAATCCGCCGAGAAAACCAATGCAGAACTTGAACGCAAGGAGAAAGAAGCATCTCGACTTCTTCAAGGACGCAAGTCCCAACGAAAGGTTCGTATGAATACCCCTGGAGAATTACAAAGAGGAATCATGGGTGGCGGCCCAAGACGTTCCGCGATTTCTACTGTTCTTAATCGCCCCTTGTCGAATCCTACCGCAGGTCCACCGCCTCCCAGTGCCGCCGATTACGTTCCTCCATCCGCCTTCTTACAAACCATGGAACAACCACAAAATACTGTCGTTCAACCGAAATCAAGCATCGATTACTTCAGGTAAGCACTTTTCCTAAATGACCCCATTTAGGATTCCATGAAGTCTCCCTGCCACCACTGGTCCTACCTTCCTTGAACCTACTTTGATTTCTGCCAGTTGTTTCGTGTCTGCTTCCATGACCCCCTTTAGAGTTCCCAGAGCAGCAATGAGTGCCTCGGCCATCTTGACCGAAACACCTGGGCATTGAGCCAGACATGCAATCGCAAACTGTTTCGGGTCCGCTGCATTTGCCTTCTTTTGAACATGAATACCATCCGATACCTTGATGAGCTCCGTGGTTCGTTGCAAAGAACTGGGATCCTCTGTCCACTGATCCATGAGATGCTGTACAAGTTCCGCCGTTTCTCGCACCGAAGCCGTTTGCAACACAGGAAGTTGATAATGAAACACCAGGCGATTCAGGAACTTCATAAGAGCTTTCTTCTCCAATCGACCCGTTCCTGAAGAGAGATCTCCTTCCAAAATATACAGAGGTTGTGTTTTGTGTTCTTGGCAATAGGACAGAATACGTCCACGCTGCTCTCGATATCGGCCGTCCAAGATAGATGCCTCAAAATCACGAATGGATTTACGTTCCACTACAATTCCACCGTCTTTTACGACACCATCTTCTCCTACTCCAATCCAAATGTCTGCAATAGGGAGGGCCTTGACCGTCGCGTTGGGAAGAAGAGAGATCAACTCCGATTCACGCGTGTCCAGCCACATTCTAGGATGGTATCGTTCCTTTTATTTAGATGGGGCAAACCTAAATAAAAAGATCTTCTATCCAATAGATGGCCGACTTTCGATTGAAATTGGGCGAACTGGAAAAACTTCGCACCAATTATCCTGATAAGATTCCCGTATTTGTTAGCAAAGTTCCGAATGCAAATAGTAATACACCTGATATTCGCAAGCACAAGTTTTTAGTTCCATCTCATTTTACGATGGGAGGATTTATGGCTATTATACGTAAGTGGATTCAGTTGCCACCTGAAATGGGGTTATTCTTTTATGTAGATCGGTTTAATCCATCTCCTAGTTCCCTTCTTATTGAATTGTATGAGAAGCACAAAGGACCGGATGAAGTGCTGCGTGTGCAATATGCATGCGAAAATACCTTTGGTTAAGCGATATAGCCGAAGGCTTATACGCGATTTAATGCTTGCGATGACGACGATTGAATTTCTTGATCGCATGCGACGCTGAATTTGCATTTGGCTGAAACTCTGGAACACGCGGGGCTTCTATCTTTGGCTCCTCTGAAATCACTTCCATCTTATCAACTTCCTCCTTTCGAGAGACCTCGGGGGAAACAGGGACCACCGCATTCATCGCATTACGAATCAATTCCATTGAATCAGTTAACTCCTTCTCATGAGGAGACTCATCAATCCACAATTTCAGCTTCACTTCCTCCTTCTTCTCTTCTTTCACTTCCTCCTTCACTTCCTTCTTCTCTTCTTCCTTCTCCTCTTTCACTTCCTCCTTCTTCTCTTCAACCTCAAGAATCGGAGACATTGGAACATTTGTTTTTTCATTCAGTTCACTGATCTCGTACGGTGTTAAAGGTCTAGATAGATCCGCTATGATCTCTTCCGTAAGCGGTTTGATATCGGCTGGATCCTTCCCTCCACACACCCATTCTCCATCCTTCACTTCCAAATCATCGCGTTTTACAGGAGCTTTCGGGCTTGGTTCCACCTGCAACACCTTTCTTGAGGTGAATGGTATCGACAGATAGGTTCCCATCTACTACTCCTTTTTCTATTCCATTTTAAGTTGATTCTAATTTTATTTATTGTATGTGATAATTGTTATATCACATACAATATGTATCGCTTAACACGAGTTTAATTCCACTCTTTTACCGGATAGGTTGTTTCGTACATTCGCTTGAGTCCGGAATCGGATAAGCTATAATCGTTCTTTCCCTTACGTGTCGGATCTCTCGCCTTCAAAAAAGGATCCATACCTGCGGCCAGGTCGGAGGCCGGCATCGGGATCGAGATCGTCTCCTCTCCACGCGACCGCATAACATCCGCCACCGGATTCTCAGATGTACCATCTTCCCATACAATCTTCGGGTTCTTCTCTTTCAGCTCCGTAATCTCCCAAATATTTTCACCCTGCTTCGACTTCGAAACAACGGGAATCAGACCCTTCTTATCATATACCTTGTGCAACAACGACTTGACATCATCAACGGAATACTGAAGAAGGCCCTTGCTGGATTTTGGCTGATACGTCTGCAAGATCTTTTTCTCCTCATCATCTTGATTCGCAGAATCCTTTATGGCGGACGTGATGCCCTGCAGGTCCTTATAGAATCCAGCCGGTTGAGGGAGAAATTCGGCCTTCTTCAAAAACGCCGCCTCTTTCTCCTGGAACGTCTGTGAGTTTGGCCCTTGTGTCGACCAATCCAGAGGATACCGGGTCATCGCGTCGCTGATTTGCTGCTGAGACGCCTCCCGTGATCCCTGATTTTGAAATACTGCAGAGATCTCATATTCATCGGGACGTGGTTCCTTTGATGGATTTTCCGGCATTGATTGAAATGCTTTTGCACTCGTTTTGGGGGATCCATCCGTGTTAAATCGATCTCCTTGAAACGTTTCTAAATACTTACGCCCGCTGATGTATAATGCCACATATCCGATCAGGAGTAATGCGGCAATGGTAAGTATAATAGCATCCTCCATTCTCTCTTCTATACATTAATAAAGAATACCAAAGTAGAATGCCGACTCGTCGTACCATGCAGGGTGGAGTACCCAAAAAAACAAAGAAAGCCCGTAGTGATAAGAAAAATGCTCGTAAAACTGCTCGGGGTCATCAAGAATCCGTCTCTGGATCCATTCTTCCTCCTCTCGACGTTCGCTCTGAAAAGGACCTTTCCGAGTTAAAACGCCGTATTAAAACGGGATTGATCACCGTCATATTGATCTACGCCGACTGGTGCGGCCATTGCCATCATATCATGCCTCATTTTGATGCCGCCTCCAAAACCCCTGGACGAAACATTCAATCCGTGAAGGTCAACGAAACCATGTTGGATAAAGTGAACCAATCGGTTAATCAGGGAATCAATCAGAATGCCAAACCCTACAAGGTAGAAGGATATCCCAGTATTATTTTGGTAGATCAAAAGGGCAACAAAGTGTCTGATGTGAACCCTGTTAAGGATACCAAAGTTCTCTCGGAGGTTATGCGTCAAATGTCTCCACCAAAAGAGGGAGAAGCCGAAGGAGAGGCAAGTGAAGAGGTCGAGGGTGAAGGAGAACCAAACTCTCAATACAGAAGCACCAGTATTGGCCGTCTTGCCAACAAGGATAGCGGACTAGATACAAGAAGACAAAATTCATACATGGGCGAAGATCAACTACTTGGAAGCACCGCTGCATCTCAGAAGGAGTATCTGCCCTCTATGGCTGTCCCACCACGTGCATCAAATGACATGACAGGAGTGAAAAGAGCGAAAGTGGTAGGAGGAAGCCTCTATGGTGCCCTGTCTCAAACTGCTTATACATTAGCTCCTGCCGCTGCTCTTCTCGGTGCTGCTGCCCTCATGATGAAGAAGCAATCACGCCGCAAAACTCATAAACGGTCCAGAGTATAAAATTGAACCGATGATCTGTCTACAGAAAAGACAACCATGGCATCCGATCTCGTCTTCCATCTCTTAGATATCCAGTCGCGCGATATGTGCATCGAGTCCGAGCAGGAGGACGAACGCGAAATCGCCTTTGAATCCAATTCCGACGAAGACGACGAAGAGTTCGGCCCCGCTCGCAGAAAAAAGAAAATCAATCCCTCCTTCTCCAAACAACGTGAACTTGTTCTTCACCTATTTGGCGCCACCGAAACTGGAGTCCCTGTTCGTTGCGACGTATCTGGATTTCGCCCCACCATGTATCTCCGTCTCCCCGAAGACAAAACCTCCCTCGCCGCCGATGCGATTACACGCTATATCAACGGAAACGGAATTCCCATGGGTCAGCTGACCATCACCCGTGTTATGAAAAAGATCTTCTACGGATTCACCGCACAAACTCCCTATCCCTTTCTTCAAATCGACGTTCCCTCCCTGGGACTCTTCCGCACCCTTCGCGGACTCTTCCTGGACGAAAACCTGAATCCAAAGACCCGAAAACCACTGGATTTCCCCCTTCGCGGGAAAAACGTGGAAGTCTTTGAAGCCAACATCGATCCTATGCTCCGTTTCCTACACGTACAAAATCTGTCCCCTTGCGGATGGGTCAAAATCAAAAACGGAATGAAATGCATCTCCAACGAAGATCCCAATAATCTCGTTATCGACTGCGATTACGAACAGGTTGTTCCCACGCCCGCTCCGCGTGTCTCCGCGCCCTTCCTGACCGCTTCTTGGGATATTGAGTGCTTCTCCATGACGGGTGATTTCCCCGTTCCCAAGAGAACCTGGTCCAAAGCGGCGAAAGACGTCCTTCGGTTAGCAAAGACCGGTTCGCAGGCAACCTCCCTGATCGTATCGAGTCTGTCGACGGGACAAACGGCGGTGGAGACACTTCCCAAAGGAATGACCCCCATTTACTGCCAACTCAAATCATCGCTCGAGGTCATTGCCGGTCGGCTGGCCGTTATCGAAGAAGACATCCAACACATTTTGAGCTCGGGTGAACCCATGGAAGAGCGAATTACTCGTCTAGAAGCCTTGCTCGATAAAAATCTTAAAAAAGCCGTGTACCTTGTCGGCGACCCCGCCATTCAGATCGGAACGACTCTGACACGTGGTATCCAAAACGGTAAGGATACAAGCGACCGCCATCTCTTTGTCTTCCCCGACTGCGATCCCATTCCTGACATAACGGTTCACGCCTACCCTACTGAGGCCGCCATGATTCTCGGATGGTTCGAGTGGATGATCGAGGTCAATCCCGATATCCTTATCGGGTACAACGTCTTTGGTTTTG
>Ga0214921_10001312_pt1 | contig 42915 bp, 44 predicted proteins | sample LL1505_MetaG_FD_177992 | JGI IMG/M metagenome (GOLD analysis project Ga0214921, IMG submission 177992) | Freshwater microbial communities from Lake Lanier, Atlanta, Georgia, United States - LL-1505 | ecosystem: Environmental > Aquatic > Freshwater > Lake | place: USA: Georgia | collected...
ATTTTTTAGATTTCACAGACATTGAAAAGGTTGAATAACCTTCATTAAAATATGTATTACTTACTATATCTAAATTATTACTATTAATACCATTTCCTAACCAAATTGAACTTTCGCCAATACCTTGGTTGTTATCAGGAGTAAATGATATTCCTGTTCTATTTGTTTGGTAATTACATGCACCAAGTCCTCCAGCATACCAAGTTATACCATCATATGAATAGGCAGTTGTATTTGTTCCTTGACCTCCAGCAATAAATCTTGTACCTGTCCAAGTCATTGCGCCCGCCTGGAATGTTATAGGAGAAGTAGCAGGAGTCCAAGATATACCATCATTTGAATATGCTAATCTATTAGTCATATAACCTCCAGCAACCCATCTTATTCCATTATAAGCAAGACTAAGTCCATAACCAGAAAATGGTGTCATTCCAGGACCTGCCCAAGTTATACCATCATAAGAATATGCTAAACAATTAGTACTACTACCTCCTGCAACAAATTTATCACCTCCCCAACGAACACACCACCCATAACTTGAAAATGTAGTTGTTCCTAATCCAGTCCAATTAATACCATTAGATGACCAAGCTAATGTATTAGTTGTTCCAGTACCTCCAGCAACCCATATACCTAATTTTCTACTCCAAGCAACACTTAATCCTGAACTTGTAAAAGGTTGAGAAATTGCAGGTGTCCAGTTAATACCATCATAGGAATATGCTATAGTATTTGTTCCATTACCAACTCCAACAAACATAGTTCCATTCCATACAATTTCACAGCATTCAGTTGAAAAAGGTGATGAAGTAACAGGAGTCCAGTTAATACCATTATATGAATATGCTATTGTATTCCCTCCTTTTCCACATACAAGCCATATTTTTCCGTTATAACATGCCAAAGCACCGTATTCAGTAAATGTTCCATTGATAGCAATTCTTCTCCAATTTATACCACCATCTTTAGAATATGCTAAAGAATGTTTTAAATCACCATTCCATACTCCTGCAATAATTGGATGTTCAACTCTTATTTTTGGTATAGGTTGATTTGAATATATTCCATATACTCCTGTCCAAAATATCGATGAAGGATTTACTCCTGTCCAGTTTATTCCATTACTTGAATAGGCTATGTAGTTTGTTCCTGTACCTCCTGCTATAAATCTAGTTCCATTCCATGTTACGGAATCACCTCTTGTAGTAAATACAGTTGATCCTAAACCTGTCCATGTGATACCATCATAAGAATATGCTATGGTATTTGTTCCTTGACCTACTGCTACAAACATATTACCATTCCAACAAACACCATATCCTCCGGTTGAAAATATTGAAAGTCCTAGTCCAGACCAATTAATACCATCATAAGAATATGCTATTGAATGTGTAAGAGTTCCATTACTAGCAACAGCAACCCAAATAGTTCCATTGGTAGCAACACCATTTGCCCAAGAAGTAGTTCCAAAAATAGCACTACTACTAGTCCAATTAATTCCATCATAAGAATATGCTGTTTGATTATTAGTACCGCCAACAGCAACCCACATTTTTCCATTCCAAGCAACTCCATAACAATAAGAATTAAATACAGATGTTCCTAATCCAACCCAGTTAATACCATCATAAGAATATGCTATAGTATTTTTTTGATTACCAGTATTTGTCTCACTAAATCCTACACCACCAGCAACCCACATAGTTCCATTCCAAACAATACTGTAACCACCTTGACTGGCAAATGTATTACCAAAAATACGAAGACCAAGACCATTCCAATTAATACCATCATAAGAATATGCAAAGTTATTAGTACCAACACCAACAGCAACATACATGTTTCCATTAAAACCAAAACCTCTACAACTAGTAGTAAAGATAGTTTTACCAAGACCAGTCCAAGTTAATCCACCATCTCTAGAATATGCCAATGTATTATTAGAACCAGAATCAGAACCAGCTAGAATTAAGTTACTAGGAAAAGTAATAGAATGTGCTCTTCTGAAATTTAAAGCAACACCAAGTCCAGTTGTTGAAAATATTGTTTTTCCTAATCCTATCCAATTAATTCCGTCATATGAATATGCTAGTGTATTAGTTGTACCATTACCTGCGCAAATAAATTTATCACCATCCCAACAAAAGTTTCTTAAATCTGTTGAAAAAATAGTTTTACCTAATCCAGTCCAATTAATACCATCATATGAATATGCCAGAGTATTTGTAGTTCCAGCTCCTCCAGCTACAAAAATTGAACCATTCCATGCAATACCTGTAACATAAGAACTAAATATAGTTTTACCAAGACCAGTCCAATTAATACCATCATAAGAATATGCAAGAGTATTAGTAGTTCCTTCACCTCCTGCAACCCACATTTTTCCATTCCATTTAATTCCAAGAACAGAATTAAACACAGAAGTACCTAATCCAGTCCAATTAATACCATTATATGAGTATGCAAGTGCATTTGTACCTCCTCCTCCAGCAATCCACATTAATCCATTCCATTCAATACAATTTCCTGATATTGAAAATATTGTAGCACCTAATCCTATCCAATTAATACCTTCATAAGAATATGCCAATGTATTTGTTGTATGTCCAACAGCAACAAACATTTTTCCATTCCATTCAATACTGTATGCTCCGTTATTGAAAACAGCACCTAATCCAATCCATCTAATACCATCATTTGAATAAGCAATTGCATTAGTTCCTTGTCCTACAGCAACCCATCTTTGACCATTATAAACTACGTTTCTACCTCTTGTAGTAAATGTAGAAGCACCAAGACCAATCCAATTAATACCATCCTTTGAATAAGCAAGTGTATTTGTACCTTCACCACATGCTACATACATTTTTGGTTCAGAAGGTCCAAATGTATATTCTTGTTCATATTTAGGGAAACCGTCTATAGTTGCAACAATATCATTGGTTTTTATAATTGACCCACCATTGCTATTAAATGTAATACTATTATATTTTAAAGTTTTATTATTGACATTTTGATTAATAACTTTATTAGCAATATTATTATATGTATTTACAGTAATTTCTTTAGTAGTTGAGTTATATCCAAGAACATCATTAACTTCATTTCTAATAGGGGAAATATAACATGCGTCTGATGTTTCTGCATTTAATGTTACTCCACTCGCATTAATTACAATAGTATCTGCTGCTTGACCTGTTACTCCAGCATTATTACCTATAGCAATTGAATTTACACCTAAATTAAAAGCACCTGCATTTGTACCAATTGCAACACTGTTAGAATTTTGAGAACCTGCACCAGCGTTACATCCAATTGCAATAGCAGTATTACCTTGTGTATTTGAACCAGCATTGGTACCTATAGCAACTGATAATATACCTTGGAATATTGATCCTGCGTTACTTCCAATTGCCACAGGAAATGCACCTTGATTATTATTTCCAGCAGAATTTCCAATTGCTACTGAGTTTGCATTTTGTTGTGCTCCAGCAGCAGAATTTCCAATTGCTATAGAATTAGATCTCTGTACTGAACCACCAGCAAAACTACCAATTGCTATACAATCCTCTCTTTGGTCATTAGAACCAGCATTAGAACCTATTGCTATTGAATTTCTTTGATTTAAACCTCCTGCCATCATACCTATAGCAACCGCATTTGTATATTGACCAGTTTGACCTGCAAAACGACCAAGAGTGATATTTGAAGATCCAGCAACCCAACTTGTGTTATTCCAATATAGATATTCACCAAAAGTTGTACCTGATACAGGTATTCCGGAAGCACCTGTATTACCTATAAACCCTTGAGTACCTTGAACACCTTGTCTACTTTGAGCACCTTGTACACCTTGTACTCCTTGATTTCCTTGAAAACCTTGAAAACCCTGAAACCCTTGATTACCTTGTCTACCAGTCATACCTGTTACACCTGATAAACCTTGATTCCCTTGATTACCTTGTCTTCCCACAATGCCTTGAGAACCTGTTGAACCTTGTAAACCAAATACTCCTTGGAATCCCTGTGGTCCTTGGAAACCAGCAAATCCATTTAATCCTTGTTGTCCTATATTACCTTGATTGCCTTGATTACCTTGATTTCCTTGATTACCATTATTACCTTGATTACCTTGGAAACCCTGAAACCCTTGATTACCTTGTGTTCCAGTTATACCCATTACACCTGATAAACCTTGATTTCCTTGATTACCTTGTCTTCCTACAATACCTTGAGAACCTGTTGAACCTTGTAACCCAAATACTCCTTGGAATCCCTGTGGTCCTTGAAAACCAGCAAAACCATTTAATCCTTGCTGTCCTCTATTACCTTGGTTTCCTTGAAAACCTTGATTCCCTTGGTTCCCATTATTACCTTGATTACCTTGGAAACCCTGAAACCCTTGATTACCTTGTCTTCCAGTCATACCCATTACACCTGATAAACCTTGATTTCCTTGATTTCCTTGTCTTCCTACAATACCTTGAGAACCTGTTGAACCTTGTAAACCAAATAATCCTTGGAATCCCTGTGGTCCTTGAAAACCAGCAAAACCATTTAATCCTTGCTGTCCTCTATTACCTTGATTCCCTTGAAAACCTTGATTGCCTTGGTTCCCTCTATTTCCTTGGTTTCCTTGAAACCCTTGATTACCTTGATTACCTTGAATTCCATTTGTTCCATCCAACCCAACTAATCCTTGAAAACCTCTATTAGCAAGTACTCCTTGAACACCTTGTATTCCTTCCCAACCAACTAAACCTTGATTTCCAATAAAACCTTGATTTCCTTGATTTCCTTGATTACCTAAATTACCTTCAAAACCTTGATTTCCTCTGTTACCTTCAAAACCTTGATTTCCTCTGTTACCTTCAAAACCTTGGTTACCTTGAAAACCTTGATTACCTTGATTACCTTGATTACCTTGATAACCATTTAATCTATTTTCATCAGTAATATCTCCAGCATAAAGATAACTATTATAAGGTCCTGTATTACCAAGTCCATTTCCTTTGTACAAAAACATATTACCTCCTTTAATAACAACAAATTCATTTCTGTTATTGTCATCAACGATAACAGATGAAAGATCATTAAAAGTATCAACATAATCAAAGATCACAAAACCTTTACCTACTAACCCTTGAAACCCTTGAGTTCCATTAATACCTATAGTACCTGCTGAACCTTGAGAACCTCTAAAACCCTGACTTCCTTGTAAACCTTCGACTCCTTTAAATCCATCAAACCCAATTTTACCTTGAAAACCGGCAGGACCTTGCAAACCAGGATTTCCTTGTAACCCTTGAGGTCCTGTAGGTCCATAATTGTAATCACTGTTATCATTAAAAGTGTATGAACCAGTATTAATAATGTTAATATTTTGACCTGTATATAAATAAGTTATTAGATTGTTACAGTTTGCTATTGAAAATTTCATACTTTCAGGACTGTCTGCTATTGTAATAAGATTACCATCAAAGATATCAATGAAACCTTCATTAATTGTGATAGTTGAAGATTCAATTTTTTGTAAATTGAGAGCCATTTATTTATTTGTTAATAAAATAATAATTTATTTTATTAAATTATAAGAGAGAATTGTAAAGTTTTTTTATTGTTTCAATATTTTTTTCATTTGAAATATAACTGAGGATTCCTTTCATTATTGATTCCAAATTTTCAATCTTTAGTTTCTTATACTTGATAATCAATACATCAAACTCATTTTCTCCTCTGTCTGGAACATTTATTAAATTAAGTTTAGTTTTTGATAATTTACCTATTTTATCGTATATCCAGTTAAGTTTTCCATCAAAATCATACTTTTCTTTCAATGTTTTATATTTTTTATAGAGATGAATATAACTAGATAATCCTCCTCTCACTTTAAAAATTGAGCTTCTTTCATCTATACTCATGATGAAAGATATTGCATCGTCCATCATGAAATAGTGTTGCAGTAGTGGTATATCAACATATTCAAAATCATTGAGAGACAAATACATGTATCCTTTATATATATTCTCATTATAAGAAATATTAGTAGAAACTAGAAAGTCAGGCATATACCTGACAATCTTTAAAAATAAATCAAATCTTTGATTTTGTGACTCAAAATATGACTTTTCAATAAGCACATTCAAATCAAAATAATAGATTTTATCCTCGTATCTTATATCTGAAAAAATACATTTCGCAAACTTATCATCGTAGTCAGATATACGCACATAAAAGTATATATCTTCATCTACTAATTCTTTAATCCAGTCTTCATTTATAACAAGATTGTTAACGGTCTTGTTAAAATCTTTTGCGTGAAAAAATGGTATTTCGTTTGAAGGTTGAAAATTGTTAAATATTTCATAGATATCTGAACTGGATGATAATGAAAACTTGAGGTTTAAATGAGTATCAAACTTAAATATCTTTAAATTTTTGCTTTCATTCATTGCATTATTTATAAGTCTAATTTTTTTATAAGTGTTATTTTCTTGAGTTTTTTCATATTCAAGCACCTCATAATATTTCTTTATGTTGGTAATTAATTCTCTAAGAATATAAGATTTTTTATTTGAATCATACTTTTCCTCAAAAAAAGTATCCCATAAATTATTATTAACATCAAAAAATCCTGATAATGAAATCTCTGATATTTCATTTATGAATCCTCTTTTATTTTTTTTTAATGCTAAATATTGTCTATCAATGAGAGGTAAACTAAGTTCAAAAATTTCTTTAAATGACATTTCTGATAATCTTTCTTCTAGAACTTTTACCATGTAAGTTATATCATTGTTTTTTTTTATCTCAAAGTTAAAATCTTCGTGTTCAATTATTTGTTTATTTTCGCTTTTAACCTCTTCTACTAATATGAATCTTGTGTAAGTAGTAAATAAAGTTTCTTTTTGTGTTTTTGCTCTTATAAAATCATTAGCACAAAATAATTTTAAAACATCTAAATTACTTATAGCTGGATTTATGTCATATTCTTTAAGTTTATAATCGTTGACTTTCTTTGAAACAAGTTCAATCTTCATTTTATATTATTCTAAATATAAAATAAATTCTTTTAAATTATTTAGGTAAAATTTGTCCTTTTACTACTGGATGTTGTCCATATACTCTGTTTGCTCTTTCATATAAAATGTCAGTATTCTGTTGAGACAAAGCATAAGCATAATGATATATGTTATCCATCTCATTTTTCTTTGGTAAATCTTTGACTCTATTCCAAATAGTACCATCATTCCAAGAGATAGTGTTTTCATCATATTTTACACTTTTCATATAAGGCAAAATAATTACATTGTTCAAATCTATGGCTACTTCAATAAGTTTTTGGTTAGCATAGTAGTAGGGTCCAGCAGAGTATTGAACTACATAACCAAGAAAAGGACGATCAAAATTGTATATTTTTCCCTTTGTAAACTGAAACTGAAATATTACATTATTCTTATCAATCCAAACTGATTTATCTAATCCTTGCATTTATTTATATATAACATAAAATTTTTTTATTTGTTTAATATTCCTATTAAACAAATACTTTATTCAAAAAATGGAAGATACTATAAATACAAACACAATTTTTCCTCTTTTTGATATACTTTATGAAAAGGTAAAGACAAAAGAAAATTTTAGTAGCAAGGAAGTAAAGGAACTAGCAGATAATCTACAAAAGATTCATCGTATTAAAGACAACGAGATGATTTATAATATTTTATTTATTATAATAAGAATTTATAGTTTAAGATATAGTGACGAAAAAGTATTTGACATTCCATATTCAGGAGAAAAGTTGAACTCAAATAATGACAAAACAATGCACGATATAAAGTTTGATATTCGAAATTTTCCTCCTAAATTACAACACATCTTATTAGAATATACAATTATGGAAATGAAAAAACACTCACTTTCTTAACTCATCAATTTGAGTTTGCAAATCATTTACTTTATTAACCAAATGTTGTACTACAGCAAATAGTTCGTAAGTAGGTTCACCAAGGTTTACAGTCTTAAAGTTTCTAAGACCCAATTTTTCATTGTTTGCCATCTTAACTGCATGAGGATGAGTTTGCATCAATTCATCAGCGATAACACCAGCGTGATGTCTATCTTCAGTATATTCATATGCTTCTTTGAATTTATCAGTATATTTATACTTTTTTATTTTAATTTTCATAACTGAATCAATGCATTCATTTATGTCAGCATCAATAATATCAGTCTTAATACGCTTATCTGAACTTTGTTCCCAAAATTGAGACATGGGTTTATAAGCAGTTCCTGCCAAGTGTAAATCTTTAGCAATATATTGACCTCCATTTAGAACTAAAGAACCATTTCCATTTGTAGAAGAGTTGATTGTGCTTGTCAAGTTAACTATACCGTTAAACAAAACAGCACCGTCAAAAAGTGCAGCACCTCCTACAAAAAGATTATTATCAACAGATAGACCAGTACAGTCCATCATTTTATTTACAGTCACTTTATCGCTATCAGTGTTAAAAACCATAAAATCATCATTTGCTAAACCAATAGATAAAGCATTGTTTTTATCATTTTGCACAATCATTTTAGCACCAGTATTAAATTTTACTATACTAGAATTGAATTCAGTACTAATATTATTTTCACCTACAACTACTTTTCTATTTAAAGTATCAAGGGAAATATAACTTTGAGAACCAGTATAACCTGTGCCTGAATAAGACATCAAACTATATGCTTCATCAATTGAATCGGGGAAGAAAATCTTGTTAAGAGGATAATTATCGTGATAAACTAAGGTTGATACTCTAGATATATCAGTTTGAAGATCTGTGAAATTTCTTTGAGCCATTTATTATATACAAATAAAATATTTTAATATGTTTATTTTTTGAAAAATAAAAATATTCTTACTTAAATAAACCAAATAATAAATATAAAGGAATATTTTTATCAGTATAAAATATGAAGGAAATCACAGTTGAATATTTAACTTTTGTGGAGAGGAATTATCCTCTCCTAAAACACTTATACAGTTTATTAACACCCACTCAAAAAAGACGTATTAAATTTGAACACTTTTGTAATTGGGTTTTAACTACATCAACCTAATTTACTTGAAACCAAAAAAAGGATTATCTTGTCTATTTTGGTCAATAGTAAAAGAAGGGATAGTATAGTTGCACATAGGATTATCCTTACAATCAGAAGATGGCATATAAGCACCATATTGAGTAGGCATACTGAAAAGAGGATTAAAATCAGTTGATTTAAAAGAAGGATTCATAATGCTATAAGTCATAGGAGAAATAGGATTCATTGACACAGGTTCAGGAACCAAAGCATAAGTAGATACAGGGGAATGTGCTTTATTTCCACAAAAAGGGTTATCTTGGCAATTTTGTTGGACAGACATTTATTATTAAATAAGAAAATCTTTTATAATTTTAATTATTAATAATGAGTAATACAATTCTAATTAATGGAGGAACATTTAGTAAAGTTTATTTTAACAAGAAAATTAATATGGTTGAAAAACATACCTATCTTTATAACAATGATTTATTGCTTTTCTCAAACAACATAAAAGAATTATTTTTTCTCTGTCTTTTAAAAGATTATCTTTTTCAATACATTCCTCTTAGTTTATGTAAATACAATCACATTATAATTCAAAAAAATAAAATTAAAATCATATTTCCATTCAAAGGCAAAACGTTAAATCACTATAATTACTCTTTACCAGTTATATTTGATATTTTAAAATCAATTCATTTTATGCATTACCATAATATTTCTCATGGGGATATTAAACCTAAAAATATACTTGTTCATAAAAATGACGCAATATTGATAGATTATGGTAGTATATGTTTAAATCATAACAAATCGTATTATAATAGATGTACTTTACATTATATTTCACCTGAAGAATTAATTAATAAAAAGTTTTATTTATCTACAGATATATGGTCTGTAGGGTGCACTATATACGAATTTTATACAAAACGTATTTTCATTAATGATTTAGTAGGGAAAAATGTAAATTCTTATAGAAAATTAGAATACTATTTCTCTACATTTACACAAGAAAAAATATACAGAGTTTTAGAAGATAATATAGAAGACCCTTTTATCTTAGATTTACTAAAAAAATTTCTTATTATTGATTATACAAAGAGATATAAAATTGACGAAATACCTTTTCTTAAAAGATTTTATCCTGTTAAATTACAAATTGATTTTGAAAATTTTAAAAATAATTTGTGTAATATAATAAAAACTTACCCTGATATAACTGAAGAACAAGCAATTTGTGTTTCAAAATATCTTGATGACATCATTATTCAAAATCAAATTGTTAATCTTTCAAAAGAACATATTGATATTTTAACTAGAGTTATATGTATACTCCCTAAAATAATTTACAATATGAAAAATAACATTTTAGAAAATACTATTATTTAAATGATAAGTATTACCTATTATAATACCCTATTATTTAAAAATGAGTGCTGAAACTTTTCCAAAAAAGAAGAAGAAATCCTCTGAAAATACCAACACGTTTCCAAAAAAAGAAACATCCAGTTCAGATTGTCAACATAAAAATTTTATTGAAGAAACTTATTATAGAGTTTGCACAGACTGTGGTGAACAGTTTAAGAATGATAAAGATATTTATGCAGAATTTGATTTCAAAAGTATGGATAGATGTCACTACAGAAACATACCAGAAAAAGGTATTAAAAAAGAATTAACAGCACTTGGATTTCCAATGGATATAGCAACTGAAGCTGATCAACTCTATATGAAAATTACTAATGGTGAAATAAAGAGGAGTAATTTACGTAAAGGAATTATGTTTGCTTGCGTATTTGACATATATAAGTGTAGAGGAGAACCACAAATTCCTGAAGTTTTACAAGCGAAATTCAAGTTAGACCGAAAAAATATGTCTAAAGGTATCACTTACTTTCACATTAGAAATCCAAATAAAAATAACATTACGTATATAACTGTAGAGCATTTTATACCTTGTATTATGGAAAAATTAAATATAAAAAATGATCATGTTCCTAAAGTATTGGAACTTTATAATAAAATTAAATTTTCGTCATCTATTCTTGTTCGTTCGAATCCTCAAAGCGTAAGTAGTAGTCTAGTTTACTACTATCTTAAGAAATTAGTACCGGATTTACAATTATCTTCTTTCTCAAAGATTGTTAACTTGAGTGATATTACTATAATGAAAATAGTATCTGAGATTGAAGAATCACTTGGAGAATAAATTATATTCTATAATTATAATTATAGAATAATTTAATAAGACACATTATATAACCATATATTTTTTTGACACAATGAATCTAACAAAATATCTCCAATATTATTACCACTCTTAATTTTTTCCTTTATGAATTTTATTCTCTTAATAAATACTTTATCACTCTCATCTCTCTCCCTAACAATCTTTATGAAAGTATTTTTATAAGGTAAAAAGTAAGTCATTTTTACATTGTGGATATGTTTTAAAATTTTTCATTTTATTAAAAATTATGCTTTATTAAAGTATTAAAAGATGAAAATCCTAAGATAAATGAATATTAGCAAGAACCAAATTATACATATTTCTATAGAATTAATTACATTTCTTAGTTATGGTATCTATATGAATAGAAAGTTGAAAGAAATTAAAACTGACTATGAGACTAAACTTAATGAGGTAAACCAAAAAATTGCTGAAACAAATAAAAAGTGTGATATTCTATTTGAAATGATACAGGAAACACACAATCAACCTTTTATGCAACAACAACCAGTATCATCTTTAAGAAGAAGGAGAAAGATCGTATCAAGTGTTTTGCCTGACAATTTTGAAGTTCCTGAAATAATTCCTCAAATGTCTTCTCAACCTAATATTCCTCAAAATACTCAAGTATCACCTAACACTAAACAATCTAAGATTTCATCCACCCCTCAAACTCAAGCGCAAGTTCAAGTAGCAACTCCTCCTCCAGCGCCTCAACAAACTCAAAAGTCAGAAACTCCTTTTGACTTATTTTCAAATATTATAAACATTATTGAAATTGCTAAACCACCTCAACAACCAGTATCAGAACCAAAAATTGAAATTGTAGATGAAACTGAAGAAGATGTTGATATAGATGAAGAAATCAAAGAAGAATTAGACTCTCTTCTTGAAGATGATACTACTGAAGAAAATTAACCTACATATTCATAATCAGGATACAATAATTGTTTAACGCTTTCAATATTTAGATTTCTAAGTATATTTGTATTTGAATTTTCCTTAAAATTTAAAAATTTATTAAATAGACTCATTATTTCCCTTTCTTTTTTCATACCATTATCTATAGTATTATCATAATCATCGTAATCATAATCGCTCTCAGATGAATATTCGTTATCAAAATAATCAAAGTACGACATTTTAAGATTATAAATTATCGTATAAGTTTAAATCTAAATTTAAACTTATATATCAGTTAAAAAATGAGAGTTATTTTATCTATTGATATTGGTATTCGGACTTTATCAATGTATAAAGAACGCTTTGATGACGATAGTGCGAAAAATATAAAGTGCTGTCAATACAAATATGATAAAGATGGTACTGCTACAAGTGATTTTATATCTTACTACAAACAACTTTTCAGTCTTGGTTCTTGTTTATTTATAAACAAAAAAGATATATCTCATAATAATAACGCAAAATTTATATCTAAGGAAGTAATTTTTAATCTCTATGATCATCTAGATAAATTATATAAAGATGGAGTTTTTGATGATGTTACAGACATTATTATAGAAAAACAACTTCACACTAATCCTAACGCTCAAATAATTGAACATCATATTTATGGGTATTTTCTACTCATTTATAGAAATTTTAAAAATACTGTATTATTCCAAAGCAAAAATAAAACAAGAGTTTTAGGTGCTCCACTCAAATGCATTGACTCTAAAACTAAGCGTCTTAGAAAAGTTAGAAAAAATGAAAGAAAAAAGTGGAGCACTGATATTGCTAAAGAAATTATTTTATGCAGAAACGATCATGAAACTCTTGACTATATCTATAATAAAAACAAACAAAAAAAAGACGATTTAGCAGACACAATCGTCCAATGTCTTGCTTACAATATCCTAAGTTTACTTTAAAATATATTTGGGTTAACATAATCTGGATAAAATGTTTTTTCATTCATTATATTATTAGTAAGCAATGTTTCTGGAATACTAAATAACCAACCTTCGCAAGGGTAAAATTTTACTGCTCTTTGTTTAAGAGTGTTTTCAATATCTTTATCATACTTGAAAACACAAATTTCACTATCTAAATCATACTTTACATTATCAAAACATAACTTTACATTTCCTTTTGATTTCCAATAAGATAACTCTTCATTGAAAAAATCTCCTTCTTTAAATTTCAAACTATTATAATCAAGTTGGATATCAGTATCAACTCCTGCATTTTGATAACAATCTCCTTCCACTATAAAAGGTTCGCAATAAAACATTTTGTTAACATCAGCAGTCCACATAAACATCCAATCAACTGCATTTTTCATACCTACTTTGTTAATATAGTTTAATACATTCAAAGCACCCTTCTTAGTTATCACATAACCATGATTACCTCCCATGGAAGTTTCAAATGCCTCCTTTACACTCCATCTCCTAGCAGTGGGAAGTTCATGAATATTACTATCATTATAATGGAAAGATGGTCTATCTTTATGCTTGTAAGGAAACATCCCTAGATACATTAAATCAAAATCATATGTTTTGAGAAGATGCATCAACTTATGTTGAAATCCCTTGACAAGTTTAGCATCATCTTCAAACACTAGAAGATAATCAATATTAACATTAGAGACAAGTTCTTTCAACAATTTCAAATGGGAAAGAGCGCATCCTACTATTCCTCTTCTATAGTTATAATCACACGTCTCAAATAATCTCATTATCTTTTGATTTGGTTGTTGTGTTTTACCATCCACAGCATTATATAAATTTATAAAATTTGGTTTATCATATTGCTCTAAAAATTTCAAATATCTTTCAGGTCTTCTTTCTAGAGAAATTACATATGATTTTGTTAAATATTGCTTACTAACTTCTAATGTTCCATTACTATCCTTTTTCTTAGTCGAGGAACCAAATTGGGATTCCTCATTTAAATCATAAGCATTTTTCATATTTTCATTATTTCTTTCATATGTTCTTCTACCAGTATGATAACAATGAATGAAGTCCAAGAAACAAGTTTTATATCCTTTTTCAACATACTTGAATGCATACTCCATTTCAAAATGACAAGGTTTAGTTTCAAAAGTTCCTAGTTCATTTAACACTGATGTTTCAGTTAATCCAACTCTAAATGAAAAATGAGGCCAATAATGACAATTAAGATATGCTACCTTCTTTTCAGGACTGTAATCATGTTCTAAATATCTTTGACCTGATTTTGTATATTTCATAAATGAACTATTAGCAAACATTCCTGATAAAAAATCTTCTGAATAATTAGGGTTCAAAAGCACTTGTTTAATTTCTTTCCTTTCTTTAATTACCTCTACACATCTTGTTAAATATTTATCTTTGACTACAAATTCCCAATCATCTTCAAGATGAAAAAAATATTTTGTTTTTATGAGTCCTCTTAAAATATTCATACTATTGGCATGTCCTTTTTGTTCTTCATTCTTTCTTACAATTGTAATAAATGGATACAACCTTGAAATTTCCTTAATATCTTCTTCACTACTATTATCATCTATCAAAATATAGTCTACCACATATTTTTCCAAATCCTCGCAATTTTGAATAAAACTGTTAAAAGTCTTTTTAAACAAATCCATTCTTTTACAAGTTGTCATTGTAACTGTAATTGTATCTTTTTGTTCATTGGATTTACTAATGTTTTTCATCTTATATTCAGTATCAAATGAAACTGTATTATAATAATGAATAACGTCGTTAACAGCGCAGTGAATTTTGTATAAAGAGTTGTATTGTTCTTCAGACAAATTCATAGTTGATAAATTTGATATTTCAGGCAATACGAGTTTCAATATAGAACTTACATTTTCAATATAATCATTTTTAGATATAGGGAAATTTTCTCTATTTCTCAAAGTAGAAACTTTATTATGAATATTCATTTTACCTTAATATTTTTAGATTTAAATTTAAATAATCATTTAGAATTATAAATGTGTTTAAAACAAAAATTAGATAAAAACACTCTTCTAGACGGAACTATTGAATATTCAATTGGTTCTATATTGCACAACTCAAAAGGTCCTGCTATAGTTAGCGGTAAATATAAAGAATGGTGGTTTTATGGTCTAAAACATAGAGATAATGGTCCTGCTATAGAATATGAAGATGGCTCACAAGAATGGTGGTTTTATGGTTTAAGACATCGTAAAGACAAACCTGCAGTAATATTTAAAGAGGAAGGTTTTAATATAACTACTTTAACTGAAGAATGGTGGTTTTATGGAAAGTTACATAGAGATAATGGACCTGCTGTTATGAGATCTGATGGAACCCAAGAATGGTGGTTTTATGGTAAAAGAACAAAATAAAAAAAATGTTTTCTAATAATAAATGAACTGTTTATTATTAGTTTTATTAATCATATTCTTTATATGTATTAACGACTTTTGCACACATGGAAATAGCATTTTCATGTCTAAATTTGAAAAAAATGATGTTCCAGATGAATATAGATATAAAGATCCTAGGAGACCTATATATTTTGATTTTACTCCTGAGGTGCCTCCAATGTAAAATTATATTTTTTTCTATTAGTATAGTAAATGAAAAGATCATATAAAAAAGTAAGTCCTCTTAAGAGAAAATGCAATCAATATTTGAGTAGAAAAATAAGAAAGAACATTAAAGAAAAAAGATATGTATCCAGAAAACAAGCAATCGCTGTTGCTTATTCTCAAACTAAAAAATCCATGCCTAAATGTAAAAGATTTTATAAAAAATAATTATTTAAAATGAAATGTCTTACTATAAGATTATGAATTATGACCAAAATATTACTATACGAAAGAATTCGTATTTACTAGCAATCATAGATAAAAACAAGTTTGTAGAATTGGGTGCTTCTCCTATAATAGAAAATGAACTTTACTTTATTAAAAAAGAATACGATGGAACTAACACAGGAGAAACAGTTGCTGTTATTGGAATGAGTAAAAATTTCTTGAAAAACATTCATGAAACCATTAAACTAATAAAAACTTCAGAAAAACTTAGTTACATAGAAGATATAGATAAAATAACGTTTTCCTGTAGTAATGTGTATGTAATTGATTATTTTAAAGATTTGATTTTAGAACAGTCTAATAATCAACTATATATTCTTAACATAGAACCTAAAGGTCAAAATATAACTCAACTTAAATTTTATCCAAATCCAATTATTAGCATTCCAGGAGGAAATATGGAGATAGAAGATAGATTATCTTTTGAAAATTGCGCACATCGCGAGTTTATTGAAGAAACAGGAATTGATATAGCAGACAATTATAAAATAATAGGCATACACAAACATCCTATTCTGAAAATTTTGAATACAAAACATGATAAGGCAAGAACTATGTCTTATCCGTCTTATTCACGATTCGAATATATTTATCACAAGTATAAAAAGAGTCATAATACATTTATTAGAATTGAAAAATTTTATTTCTTAGCAAGAATCTTCATTAACTAAATGTTTATTTATAATTATAAATAAACATTTTTATTTACTCACTTTCCTCCTCTTCTTCCTCTTCTTCTTCGTCACAGTCATCTTCACAATCATCATCTTCTTCAAGGTCTTCTAAATTTTCTTTATTTTCTCTTCTATGAATAGTCTCTGGAATTCTATAATCAAATCTATATTCTCTACACATTTGAATGTCTTCAACTGTCAATTCAGATATCTTACCATCAGGTTCTTGAATTCCAATAACTTCTTTTGTGGATGGATCAAATACAAGTCTAGTTTCTCTGTGCTCATAATTTCCAAAAGCGTTTCTTGCAATCTTAAGCATAGGTTCTCTTTTTACAAAGTTAGAGAGTTTTTCAGTATCACTCTTAATATCATCGCTTTTCTTTTTAGGTTTAACTTTTTTCTCTTCAGTTTCTTCCTTCTTCTTTCTACCTCCTTTCTTTTTTGGAGTTTCATCTTTCACTTCTTCGGTCTTAGTTTCCTCTTTAATTTCTTCCTTCTTCTTTCTACCTCCTTTCTTTTTTGGAGTTTCATCTTTCACTTCTTCGGTCTTAGTTTCCTCTTTAATTTCTTCCTTCTTCTTTCTACCTCCCTTTTTATTAGGAGTTTCCTCTTTTACTTCTTCGGTATTAGTTTCCTCTTTAGTTTCTTCCTTCTTCTTTCTACCTCCCTTTTTCTTAGGAGTTTCATTTTTTACTTCTTCAATCTTAGTTTCTTCTTTAATTTCTTCCTTCTTCTTTCTACCGCCTTTTTTCTTAGGAGTTTCATTTTTTACTTCTTCAATCTTAGTTTCTTCTTTATTTTCTTCATTCTTAGTTTCTTCTTTAATTTCTTCCTTCTTCTTTCTACCTCCTTTCTTTTTAGGAGTTTCATCTTTAACTTCTTCCTCTTTAATTTCTTCCTTCTTCTTTCTACCTCCCTTTTTCTTAGGAGTTTCATCTTTTACTTCTTCAATCTTATTTTCCTCTTTAATTTCTTCCTTCTTCTTTCTACCTCCCTTTTTCTTAGGAGATTCAGTATTATCTTCAGTCTCTTTTTTCTTTCTACCAACTTTTTTAGGTTCTTCTGATACAGTATTTTTGGCACTATCAATTAACATATTTTCAATTTCTGATTTGGACATATTAGTTTTACTGGATACAGAAGATACGAATTCGCTGATATTTTCCATTTTGAAGTAATTAAATAATACAAACAAACTTTAAATCATTTATTTATTTAATTTGATTTAAATATAAAGTGTTAATTGTAATTGTTAAATTTATGATTAAAAATGAACGCACATTCTTTACTTGACAACTATATTTCTAAAGTTGATATTGAAGAACAAAAAAAACTACTACAAATTAAAACTTATCTATCTAAACTAGAAGAACATAAAAAAGAAAATGAAATTAAAATTTTTATGCAGAAAGAACAAATTGAAAATCTTGAGAATGAGATCAAAGAATATGATGAAATTTTCGGATTTAGTGAAGAGATGAGTTTAAAAGAAAAGAAAAAGCAAAATGATAAAATGAACAAAGAGGAAAAAAATATCATTAAATCATCTGAAAAATCAGTTCAAGATGAATACAAAAAAGATATGCAAGATGCTGATGACATGGTTGACCTATCATTAGAACAACAAGCAATGCACTATGATATACACGAAATTTTTGAAAATATAAAAACTAATGTTCCTGATGATAAGAAGAACAAATTTAAACAAGCAAAAATTGATTTTTACAAAAGTATAGACATTTTACACAATATTGTAAATGACGATTATAAAGAAAATTTATTTTCAGATTTAGAAGAAGCAATGGACTTGTTCAAATCTGTTTACGAAATTGACCGAAAACTACAAAATTTATCCTGATAATTTAAACGTATAATATGAATTTTTCTTTGAATATTTTTCCCAAATATCCTTAGGAACATCTTTTTTATTCAAAAAATCTCTATTACATACACTCTTTTTAACTCTAATACTACCTGATTTTATTTCATCCAATTCATTGTCTATCATGTATTTGGAAACTTCGGTCTTGTATTTTTCCATCTCTTTTTCCTTTTGATTAATGAGCTCTCTTAATTCATACCACTTTTGGATATTTTCCTCTATATTCATTTATATATTATAAATGAATAATTTAAGTTAATAATAATACTTATAATTTCTTTCTTTTTTTAATTCCTCGAAAAATGGTTCTAGTAAAGTATAATGACATAACTTATCCTCTACTACAATCATATTTTTGTTTAAACTAATATCTTCTTTCCTAATATACACAAAATCATCTCTTAATTTTAAATTATACATGTATGAATTATCTCTAAACACAACAAAAGGAAGTTTATTGTACTTAAAATGATTAAACAGTCTATAGTGTCCTTTATTTCTTAATACATTCAAAATATTATTTATGTAATTGATATAATGTGGTTTTTTCCATCTATGAAACAAATGAGAAGTATTCATATCAATTAGAGTATTTGTCAGAACCATTATTATTTAAAAATATGTGTTTAATTATCAATTTCACTAATTGAATTAAAAAATAGGTCCCATTTCAATAATTCAATAAGATAATAATTCTCTATCATATTAGATACATCCTTATACTCCTGTATTGCATCTTTTTTTCTACTCTCATCCTTTATTGAAACAATATTCTTATTTATTTGTTCTAATCTCTTTTCATATACACTGAAATTATTAACATTCAAACTTTCTAATTCCTTAATTTTTGCCTTTAGATAATTCAAAGTATTCATTTTCTTAGATTCAAACTTAGTATGTAGTGTATTTAAGAATGAAAAAGAAACGTTTTTTAAGTCTTTATCCAATGTATCAATACGAACATAAAAATTTTCCATATCAATTAACCAAAATATTTGATTATACTTCACATTGGTTTCAAGAGAAAAAGTTTCAACATCATTATGTCTATTTACAATACAAATAGCATTTTGTTGCATATAAGCAACTTTTATGCAATTAGATTGAAAATGTTGTTTATTAGTCTCAAACGATTTCTTGATTTTGTAAAATTGTTCAGACTTTGTATCTTCGTCTTCGTCTTTTACATAAGTAATAGGTATGAATTCTGAAAAACCTTCCTTTACAAATATAGGAAATTTAGATTGAACATAAACCAATAGATTTACAGTATTTAGTTCAAGCATAATAAACAGAACTCTATTTTCATATACAAATAGATGGGTACAGTTAAAATTTTTGTTTTTACAAAAATTCAAAAAATTTTTAACATCATATTCTTCTTCGCTCATTTAGAATAAAAAATAAATGTTTAATCTTAAAAAATTTAAACTTTTCTTTTTTATTTATAAATATGTTTGGAGATAAAATTAAAGATTTGAATAGTGTGAATGATGAACCTGAACAAAAAGATATTGAACTCGTCTCTAATATATTTGGACAAACTGTAGAAAGTTCAGGTTTTTTAAAACCTCTCAATAAAAATGTCCTGATATCTACTGCTGTAATAACTGCGATTTTTTTCGTGTTAAATAGTAGTTATTATTCATCTCTAGTTTCCAAGTACATTAAAAGTTCAAACATGAAAACAGTTGTGTCTACTTTGATAATGTTTTTTGCGGTTTTGATATACTTTTATTTTTCGAAGAGTATGTCAAAGGAGGACTAGTTCTTTCATTAATTACAACTTTCCTTTTAGGGATTTGACTATATAGACTTTGAACATCATCATCTGTGCCTGTAAGTAGAATATTCATTTTTAGCGTATTCACATTACTGTTTTCAGAATATAAAAGAAAATCCATTTTTTTCTTTAAGTGTATTAAAGAAAAAAAAATAAATATATAATGTATGGATTAATGCATGCCATATCTTATATAATTAACACTGATAAACAAAACATAAACATTGAAAAAAATCGCGAGACTATCACTAAACTGAAATTCATTGGAACATTTCAAAACGGAGAAAAGATAGATGTAAAGAATCTTAAAATTGAACAAAATAATTTTTTCACACCTATTAAACGTATGTTATATGGTGATGGTAGAAATAATACAATCATTTTTTTAACTAGCACTATAGAACGCTCTTTTGAAATAGTGCAAAGTTTTTGTAACAGTGACAGAAAATCTGAACAAATATTTTGCTCTAATATTATATTCGACCTTATAAAAGCAACACACGGTCTGAAAAATATACAGAAAACTTATAAAGAAGACAAAATGTTTGCATGTAACATAGATATACTTATAGAGTGTATTCAAGCAAAAATCACTGAACTTAAAGAAAAATATCCACACTTATTTCAGTTTGAAAATGACCTTCTTCTTAAAATAGAAAAAGATGAAGAAAAAAAAGAAGAAAAAACCTTTCTAATTTAATTAATTGAAATTATAATACAAATAAGAAATTATATTATAAAAATGAACAAGTTTATTTTACTATTCATTCTAATTTTTATTCTAGAAGAATTGAGTATAAAACTCCCCTCTAGAGAATTTGATTTATGTATTTTTAATATTTAATAAATTTTTAGAAATATTTAAATGATTATTTAAAATATTATATATTATTAAATATAAATAACGATAAAAATGATTACTCGTTCTAAAGCAAGAAAACAATCTTTAGTATCATCTTCTCCTTCAACCTCTGCTCCTTCTAACAATGACTTTATAGATCAAAATGATTCTGACGTGGACGAAAACGGTAATATCAAAGATTTAATTGACTATACTGAAGAAGACGAAAAACAAGATGAACAAAAAATTAGAAAACTAGTAAGACAGTATATGAACAAAGTTATTCAAAAAAATATAACTAAAAAAATTAAGAAACTTGAAAATGAAGACGAAAACAATAAAACAAATGAAGACGACGATGAAGTAGAAGATGAAGAGTATGATGAACAAGATGAAGAAGACTACGAAAATGATGAATTAGATGAAGATGAGGAAGAGGAAGAGGACGAATTAGATGAAGATGAGGAAGATTACGAGGATGAATTAGATGAAGAGGATTTATTTGACGAAGAAGAAGGACCTTGCATGATTATTTCATTTGGAGGAGGTTCTAAAGGAAAAATTTCACCTAATGCGAATCCCTCTAGTAAAAAACCTAAACAAAAATATACTGATCATATTAACAAACTTAATGTAGATGAAGAATTTAAAAAAAGTTTGCTAGACCGTATTTCCATTATGGATTGCTCTGAAAAAAAAGATTTGCAGTGGTTAGAAACACTTATTAAAGTTCCTTTTGGGAAATATTCTACTCTTGACCTAGATAAAACTAAACCTAAAGATATTGAACACTTTTTTGATAATGCAGTTAATAAACTTGACGAAAGTGTGCACGGTCTTGATAATGTTAAACAAGAAATCATTAATTATATTGCCCAATTCATTTCTATTGAAAGTAGCAATCCTAGAATTATCGCTCTTCAAGGTAGTGCTGGTATTGGTAAGACTTCTATTATAAAAAGAGGTGTTTCTGATATTCTAAAAAGACCTATTAGAAGCATTTCCATGGGAGGTATTTCCGACAGTAATCATTTCTTAGGGTTTGATTTTACTTACTCTGGTTCAAGACACGGTATTATTGTCCAGAGTCTTATTGAAACAGGTGTAATGAATCCCATTATATTTATGGATGAACTCGATAAGATTTCTGAAACTAACGACGGACAAGAAATCCAAAATATGCTGGTTCATATTACTGATCCTGTTCAAAATAACTGTTTTGAAGATAAATACTTTTCTGGTATCAATATTGATCTTTCAAAAGCAATTTTCATATTTTCTTTCAATCATGTTGAAAAAATTAACCCTATTCTTAAAGACCGTCTTCATATTATTAAAGTTCAAGAACCTTCTTTTAACGACAAGATGATCATTAGCAACAAATATCTCATACCTGAAATTTGTAAGAATATTGGGTTCAAACAAGATGATATAACTTTTGATGAAGACTCTATTAGACACATAATCAATTTGTGTAAATACGAAAAAGGTGTAAGAGGTATTAAGAAACATATTGAAAGTATAATTCTACAATTGAATGTAGCACGTTTTATTAAAAAAGGAAAATATAATAATATTGATAAAATAACTTTACCCTATAAAGTTAATAGAGAACTTGCTAAAAAAATTATAAAACCTGAAGACGAAATTCCTGCATCAATTCAAATGATGTACTTATAATTAATAATGTTAATATAATTTATATATTAACATTAACTTGAATCTTGAATTTCCCAATTTGTTCCATTACTTACTAACGTTACCCATCTACCTGCCACATTTGGTAATATAGAATTTGAAGGTCCTGAACCATCTAATTGAACTACATTACTAGCATTTGATATTACTAATTGATTTTGAACTGTTTTAAACATTAACTCTCTACCTGTCCATAATGATGCTGTAGGAAGAGTTACAGTTGTTGTTGCTGCTCTGTTTACAATAATCCAATTTTCTCCTGGCTGAACTGAAAAATCTGCTGTTTTAGTAACAGGAACTCCTCTACCAAAAGATTGAAAATTCCAAAGTCCAAGTTCACTTATATTATTGAAAGGTGTGTCAAATACATTGAAAGAAGTTGGAGGAGGACCTTTTAAAGATGTTGTAGCAACTGCATCAGTTACACTTGTTAGCGATGAACCATTACCTGCTGCTACAAAAAAACCTAATTCTGGTGAATAAGTAAGTGCTTTAAATCCTGAACTAGTGGGGGTTGTTCCCATTGCCCAAGTTTTTCCATCAAATGAATATGTATATCTATTACTTGAAACAGCAACAAATAATCTTAATTGAGGAGACCAATCCATTGCTCTATATCCTAAATTTACAGGCGTAGAATAATTATTATCCCAATTTATACCATCTTTTGTGATCATTACATTCTTCACTGGTGTCGTACCTCCTATAACACAAAATATTCCTAATTCAGGAGACCAAGACATTTCATTACTACTTCCAATAACTGGAGCTGTTCTACTAGTCCAATTAATACCATCAGGGGATGTTTGCACACCTTTTGTTGTTGTTCCTCCATTTGCAGCAGCAACAAAAATATTTAATTCAGGCGACCATTCTATTGCATAAAATGCTGAAAAAAGAGGGTCAGGATTTGATACAGCATTCCAATTTATACCATCATCACTATAAATATATCCATTTGATGCTGCTAATCCTACTACTCTTTTTAAAGATGGGGAATAAGCAAAATTTCCAATAACACTATATCCTACAGGTGTGTTTCTTCTTGTCCAAGTTATCCCATCTGTTGAAGTTAGAATTTGCTTATTATCACTTCCAGCATTTGTTGCTCCTGCAATGAAATATCCAATTCCGTTTAAATTTTCACACCAAATCATTCCTTGATATGCTTTATCCGCTGTGCAAGAGACATTTGTCCAACTTCTATTATTACTCAATATGAATTGTGTTGAACTTGGTATTGCTACACATGTTCTACCTGAAAGTGCACCTGGACCTCCAGCATATCCTGAAACTGACATACCTATAATTAATCCTGTATTATTAGTGCATGTAAAACAATTTGTTAAAAGTGTAGTATTTGATAATCCTGATATTAAAGAACTTGTTATAAAACTTACACCATCAATAATTTGAGTTACAAATGGGTCTGTAGTAGTAACAGTTCCACTTGTTCTTAAATTTGTTCCAGTTGCTAATCCTGCTGTTGAGGTGCAAGTTATTATATTACCAACTCCATTATTGCAATTTGTTAATGAAATACAAGTAACATTATTTATGAAAACCACATAATTGTTTCTTACAGTCCAATCTACCGAATTTGGAGATGTTATAATTCTTCCTTCAAGACCTTGTTGACCTATTGAAGCAAATAATGATAATTTAGGAGACCATTCTATACTATTCAAAGATGGTTGATTTAAAGTAATAGTTCTATTAGAGAAAGCACTTAAAGCTTTTACAGATGATGCTGAACTTATATTAGGATAAAAACTATTATCAATAGGGTTACCATTGTAATTATAATATCCTCCTGTTTGGTTTATATTACCATAGATATTTATACTTCCTGTGATATCTAAATTACCTGTTAAATTAATATTGTCTCCATTTGTATTACTTGAAATTATTTGATTGAAATAACCATTACTCCCAGTCATATTGTTAACTAATAATTCATCACAACTAATTTGATTAAAATTACCTTGAATGATTTGCCTTCCTTCCAAATCATCTAATCTGCTTCTAATTCTAGTACGCACATTTACATTATATCCGCTCATTTTAATAATATTATATTATTAAAATTAAAAATAATTATAATCTTCCTTGCATTATAACCCAATTTGTTCCATTGCTAACTAAATTCGCCCAATTTCCTCCTGTTGCATTTAGTACAGTACCTGTTGCGGTTGTTGTATGTAAAGGAATTATATTTGATGAGGCAGATAATACTGACCTGTTTTGAATTGTTTTGATCATAATTTCTCTTCCAGACCAAGATGATGCAGTAGGAAATGTTAGAGTAGTATTAGAACCTGTATTATTTACGATAATCCAATTATTACCATTTGCAATTGTATAAGGAGATGATAAAACAGTTACAGGAGTTCCTCTCCCAAAAGATTGAAAATTCCATAATCCAAGTTCATTTATATTGTTAAAAGAAGAATCAAATACATTAAAAGAAGTAGGAATTCTTCCTGCTAAAGATGATGTTGCTATTAATGTTGTTGCTGATGAATCTCTTTCTCCTACAGTCACAAATAATGATAGTTCAGGAGACCAACATATATTGTTATAATTAATTAATGTTGATATTGTTATTCCTGTCCAATTAATTCCATCAGTTGAATACATTAATCTTTGTCCACTTTGAGAAACCGCTACAAATATTCTAAATTGTGGAGACCATACCACGGAATTCCAGTAACTTAATATACTTGTTCTAAGTGTCCAATTTATTCCATCTTTTGAAGTTATAACTCTTCCAGTAGTTCCTGTTCCAGCAACAGCAACAAATAATGCTAATTCAGGAGACCAACATACTGATTGATAATCTAAATCTTCTGGAGTGACTTGGGTAGTCCAAACTATACCATTAGAAGATGTCATTACTCTATTACCTGTTCCAGATTCAGCAACTGAAACTAATAAACTTAATTCAGGAGACCAACATACAGACCTCCATCTGTAATCAGCAGGTGTAGTTTGTAAAGTCCATGTTATACCATCAGGAGATGTCATCACTCTATTTCCTGTACCTGATTGAGCAACTGCTACAAATATTGATAATTCTTTTACCCAAATTACACAAGTCCATTCATAATCAGCAGGTGTAGTTTGTAAATTCCATGTTATACCATTAGAAGATGTCATCACTCTATTACCAACTCCAGTTGATGATACCGAAACAAATTTATTTTGCTCTTCAGACCAACACACAGACCTCCAAAAATAATCTGCTGCAGAAGTTCGTGCGGTCCAATCTATTCCGTTAGGAGATGTTAAAACTCTATCACCTGTTCCTAAAGAAGATACAACTACAAAAAATCCTAATTTAGGAGACCAACAACATCCTCTTAATTCTTTATTACTAATATGAGACCTTAATTGCCATGTAGAAACAGAATTTACTGCTAATGCTTCACTCAAAGCTGGATAAAATGAATTATTTATGGGTACACCATTATAATTATAATACCCTCCTGTCATATTAACACTACCATATATATTTATATTTCCTCCTGTCAAACTAAAATCTCCATTTACACTAATACTTGAACCTGTGAAACTTTCCACATTTAAATTATTAAAATAACCAACATTACCAGTCATATTTTCAAATATAAGTGTATCGCAACTAAGTTGATTGAAATTGCCTTGTATGACCTGTCTACCATCAAGCTCATTATATCTGTTTCTAATAAGGGTTCTTACATTCACATTATAACCACTCATTTTTAATAATAAAAGATTATTAAAAATTATTCTTTTTTATCTATAGAATTCTGGTAAGTGTTCAATCCATGCTTACAAAATATATTTGCGATCGCCTTTATGTTATCATCTGGTTTCTGATTTACTGATGCCTCTGCAAATTTCTTTAATTCGTATACTCTCATTGCTGCTTCTGAACAATAGGCATATTCTTCATCATCTGAATCCATTAATTGTCTATAATGTTCCATCCTTAATAGAGACTTGTTTATAACTTCTTCATGATTCTCTTTTAATGTCTTGTTTATAAGTGTTAAACACTCTGGATCTCTTATGAAATCATAAAAATCTGTTCTGTAAGCAATTATATTTCTACTATGATCTGTAGTGATAAACTTATTATTTAGACTGTGGTCACAAAGAAACTGAGCAAACCCTTTGATACCTTCGTCTATATACTCGTTAGTAAATAGAGGCATACTTTCTTTTATTTTATTGAAACAAATAGGCTCAAGTTTAGACACAATTTGTTTTACAGTAGTTTTATTAATAGTAACAGTGTTATTAGGTCTATCAAATTTATCCAAGAGTTTATCATAGTTGTTTTGTCTATCTTGCACAGTTTGTTTCAAAATTATATTTTCAGTTTTAAGTGCATCTATTTCTTCTTTTAATAGTCCAATTTCATTTTCGTTTTTTTCTTTTATTTGATTGATTTCATTTTTAAGTCCATATATAAGTAATTCTTTCTCTCTTATGGTTTCATTAAATTTTTGTATCAATACATCATTATCTTGTTTATTTTTAATTCTACATGATTGATGATGTCTTCTTAGATTATACTGATTATGGTATTCTTTATTACAATACGAGCAAATAAAATCTATCATTTTGTATATATATTATAAACATAAATTTAAATTATTAAAACTCAAAAAAATGATAAAAAACGCAGAAAAATGATAATAAACGCAAAAAAATGATAATAAACGCAAAAAAATGACTACCCTCTTGTATAGCATAAATAATGCCTTAGTTTAAAGACATTATTTTCGATTTTTTTCAATGTTAAGAATTTTTTTTTTTTTGACGGACACATTTTTTGTGTGTGTGGACTTTTTTTTAGACACCCAAAAAAATAAGACCTTTTTAAATTTTGAAAGTTCAAAAGTTTTTCTTTTTAAAATATGTTTTTCATTTTCTAAACAAAAAAAAATTCAATATTTTATATAAAGTTAGTTATTAAAAAAAAATAAATCAGTATTATATTTATACGAAAATTTTTATATTTTAAAATATAAAAATCTAAATCATTTCATCAATGGGTTTTACATCTTGTTCCATCTTTTTTTCTTCTTCCATCTTTTCTCTATGAATATCTGATACATAATATTCCTCTTCAATCTCAATAAATTGAGGTGTCCAATTGATAGGTACAATATATGCTTCCAACTCTGGGTTCAAAAAAATAGAATTATTGAAGCAAGTTTTATCTAGATATTTGTAGTGTTGATAAGCAGTCAATCCATTAAAAGCGAAAGTGGTTTCAAGAGCAACATAATCATTTTCTCTCTCATTCATAGGAATAATATCCCTATACTTCTCTCTAAGAACTGAAAAATCAAAAATTACATGATTATCTGTAATAGATGAAGGAGAAATATAAACACCATTAATAATCATCTTATACAACTTTCTATCTTTTCTTTGAATTCGGTAAGACTTAGTTAAACCCACATTGTTGATCTTGTATTTAGTATTGTTAAATACTTTAAATTCACGTTTTTCAAGCATTTCTTTACTAGATATCATATTCTTTTAATTCTGTATTTATTCTCTTAATTTCCTTCTCGCTTATTTCTTCTAACTCTTGATAATTTATTTTTTCAACTTCTCTATGAAGTGTATCCATACATGTAGATACTAGTTCATCATAATAAGCAAACTGGGTTCTGTCTAAAAGATATTTATTTACAGGATTGAGTTTCTCTTCTTCCATTCCTCCACATATCTCAGATATAACTCTAACTCCATTGTATATAGGAATAGCACATCTTGCAAATTCAAAAACATTGTAATCTTCATATGCATGAATGTTAACCAAACATTTAGCACTACAAATCATTTTATACTTCTTATGATAATCAAATTCATTCTGTATTATAAGCACATTTACACCATATTTTAACAATTCACTCAATATAAATTTCCTCCTGTCAGATAAATGACCTATAAAAACAAAATCATACAACTTTATAGGTTCATTGAAAAGCATATTTTTAGTGTAAAATATAGGACAAAGAACTACTTTTGCATCTTTGTTTACATATTGAATTAAACTCTTATTATAGTTAGAGTATTCAAGTAAAATGCAGTCAAAAGATATCTTCAAAATTAAATTGTAAAAGTATTTTCTTGTGAGTTGTTCAGTTTGAAATACAATTTTATCTGTTCCAAACTGAAATTTAACCTCTTTACAATCTAAACATTTTACACACTCAATAAATTCTGTGAAATATTTGGTGTTTTTATCTTCAATATAATTCATTTATTATTTTCTCTCTTTCCTTAACATACAATAACCAAATATTAAAATATTTATTATAAGCACTATCCATATATATTTAATGACCCATCTCTTACTCTTATAAACTATTGAATTTGAAGGTTCTAAACAATCCATGCAATAATTAGTTTGAATATCAGTCTTTGAATAATTTTGTTTTATTTGATTATTAGTAATGTATACACCTTCTAAAAAATTATGATAAATCATAAGTCCCAAATATGCATCTAAATGTAATTCAATAGGTAAACTGTTTCTTAATAATCTTCTTGCGCCTTCATTAGTTATTACATATGAGTGAGAACCAACAAAAGATTCTGCTTTACTAAAACAATCATCAATTTTTTCTTTATTATATATCTTTACATAACCAAACACAAATATATCTTTATCAAATTTTTCGTAACAATTTTGTATATGTCTAAACATTTCTGGTTCTATATGACAGTCATCCTCAAATATTACTGCTTCTTCTATACCGTTTTCAACTATATATCTCCAACACCCTATATGACTTAAAGAACAACCAATTGCTCCTTTAGTGTGCAGTTGGAAATGATGACATCTTCTTTTGTTATCATCAATTATATATCTAGTCATAAGAGAAACTGGTAATTCATCTATACTAATATTTTTTACATTTACAGCATCACAGCGTATTATATTCTTAAAATTAACTAATCCTTTCATCATTTCTTCCCAGCGGTCTTTTCGCTCTTTTAAATTTATAACAAAACATGGTAAATCAAATAAGTTGCTCATACGTTATTAATATAACCAAAGATAATTATTTAAAGAATTGAAATTAATATAAAATGAACAAAATTCTTAACGATTTAGTAGGTGAAAACAACTGGAAAGCTTACTGTATAAGTTTAGAAAGATGCTCTGACCGTAGAAAGAATTTTGATAAATGGACAAATGATATTGACCTTAATTTCCAATATTGGAATGCTACTGATAAAAACACTTTAGAAGAAGCATTTGTAAAAGTGAATGGTATACTTAACATGGGAGCTACAGCATGTTCTTTAAGTCATTATCATTTATATAAACATCTTCTTAAAACTTATGACTGTGATTACTTTTTTATTCTTGAAGATGATTGCGGATTTAAGAACTCTTCCAAAGATGAATTATTTGAATTTATGAAACATATCGATAGATTCAATTTCAATTGGGATATGTTATGGTTCGGATATCACGAAACTGGGTTCAAGAGATTAACACCAATTACAAGTCATATTTGCTATGTAGTAAATACCCATTTATCTCACGCTTTTTTTGTTAAGAGAGAATTACTCGAATTTATTATGCAGATATTTGAAGTTGCAAAAGAACATCCTATTGATTGGGTAATTGATATTACCAGACAGAAAAAAGCAGTGACCTTAGGACCTGTAAAAACTATCATAGATCAAGTAGATGATTATAGTTTTATATGGGATAAAATAAACTAGTCTTGCTTTACCTTTTTCTCTCTTTTTAAAAATTCCATAACTACTTTATAAGATTTTGAAAACTCATCTATTCTACATTTTTTAGTCTGATAAAAAGATATTTGTTCAACTATACATTCTAGATAGACAATATCCAATATATCATTATCTTCCAGTGTTTTTATTAACTCATTATTTATGTTTATAGATGAAATTGTATCCACTATTTTCAATATATAGTTACTAGTGTTTTCTAAATCTTTATTATTATTTTTAACAATTATCCCTAATATCTTTGAGGTATATTTATCTGATATTTGTTCCAGTGGAAATACATTGAATATTCCTCCATCTATATATATATCTTCATTAATTTTCCATTTTGTAAACATTAACGGAACTAAAGAAGAAGCTATAACAGCATCTGAAATCTTAATATCTGGAGTTTTTATATGATCAAAATAAACTTTTTCTTCTTTAGACAAATTGTAAGAACAGCATACAAAATACTTATGATTTAAACTAAACAATTGTTTAAGAGTAGGAACAAACCCTATTTTATTAATAAACATATTTTCAAAATATGTTTTTACAGGTTCAATATTAATGAGACCTAAATTGTTTTTATCGGTATTTATATAATGTAAAAGTTCGTTTACTTCGTTCTTACAGAAATAAATTAATATTTCTAGAGGCAAATATCCAACTAATAATAAAGAACATATTATAGCCCCAGCAGATGTTCCGCTAAAATTTTTAACTTTTTCAATAAAGGGTTTTTTTAGGTTTAGAAAATGAAGAAATCCGAGTATATTCATTATTTTGATTCCAGCCCCACTTATACATATTGTATCATACATTTTATAAATAAATAATTGAATTTTTAATAATTTATATAATACAAAATTATTAAAAATGTTATCATTAGACAGCGAAGAAACTTTACATACATTTTCCATCATCGCCAAGGGAAAAGAGTATACCCTCGATAAAAAAGAGGCATCTCTTTCTATTTTGTTGAATACTTGTATAAATAATGACAAAGACTGCAATGAAGTAAAACTCAATATTGAACCTGACACTTTTGATTATGTAGTTGAATATATGAAACTTGCTACTGTAAATAAACCATCAGATATTCCAAAACCCATTAAAGATTTGTCTCTAAAAACTTATCTCCAAGATTGGGAATATGATTACCTTTGTAGAATAGAAAGTGCTCATATGATCAAAAAGGTGCTTGACTTAGTTAATTACCTTGATGTTCCCCCTTTGTTTGAACTATTATGTGCTAAAATAGCATCAGTTATAAAACATAAGATTCATCTTCCAAACCTAAATGAAATAATTGAGAACCTATAATTTTATTTAAACATTTGAATATTTATATAAATATTCAAATGCTTTTTCATGTATCTAAGTCAGACGAAAGTTTAATTACTTTCATTTCTACAATCCCAAACCATCTTGTTATAGTAAATTTTGAACCTACAGTAAAATGCAATTATTTCAAATATGAAAATGAGGACCAAATTATAGATAAAATAAATAAAACCAATGTGAGATATGTAGGTTATAGTAAAGACTATGAACATCTATGGAAATCTATAAGTTTCCTAGTTAGTTTTTCTCTAAATACTAATACGAACTACAGTATCAATTTATCTGATAAAAATACTTTTGATAACGAAAAATATATTCTATGTGTTAACTCTGAAACCAACCCTTTGGTTTTTTTGAGAAACGTTTATTCAGTTATAAATTCATCCGCCTATTATAATGATAAAGACCTGCTAGTTTATATTGGAAACAAAAACATTAATAATCCAGTAATTATGAAACCTGATATTCTTGAAAAATCTAAAAAAGATCTTATTAATAATATCTACAAAGACCAAACAATTAATAAAATAAGTAAAAGTACTTATAATATATGTTTAGTAGGAGACTGGATTTCAACTAGCGAACTTAGAGAATTATGGAGTAGATATTGTATGAAAAACTATACATTCGAAAATCTAAAACTTGTAAACGAAGAAGATGATGTAGACTTTTATGTGATTATTAACAGACCAAATTTCAAAAATAAAAATTTGGAAATCCCTAGTAATAAATGCATTGTTTTCCATATGGAACCTAACATGTTGTTTACTCCTTGGTATACTGATTTCCTTATTAAATTCACTTCTCAAGATCTGTTTTTCAAAGGTTATCACAAGTATCATCGTAATAACATAGATTGGCATTTATCTAAAACCTTTGAAGAATTGGTAGTAAGTAAATATGATGAAAAACCTAAAGGTAATACCATAAGTATGATTATGAGTAATAGAAGAGATAATATAGGACATGTTATGCGTCTTAATTTAGTAAGTAAACTTGATAATAGTGATTTACTTGTTGATATATATGGTAAATGTCAAGCAGAAAATTATAAGAACTACAGAGGAGAACTAGAATATTATCATAGGGAACAAGGATTGATGGATTATAAGTACCATTTTATGGCAGAAAATACACCTATTGAAAATTATTTTACTGAAAAAATTGTAGACTGTATTTTGAGTGAAACCTTGTGTTTCTATTGGGGATGTCCTAACATTGATACTTATATTGACGAAAAATGTTATATTAGACTTCCTCTCAATGATCTAGATGAATGTATTAACATTATTAGAAAATCTATAGAAAATAATGAATGGGAAAAACGTATTGATGTAATCAGGAGAGAAAAACAAAAGATATTGCATATTTACTCTTTAATGCCAAGACTACAAAGTATAATTCATTTAAATATGAAAACTGATGTTATCATGTTGATGAAAGAACAGGATAATGAGGTTAGAGATAAGTTAGTAGATATGTCTTTTAAGAATATAAAGATGAAGAAAGTTGATAACGTTAGTATATCAGATATTTTACAACTATGTAATTATGCAGTATCTAATAAGAAAGATGTTATAGGAATTCAGTCTAAGTGTGATAATATACTGTATAGTCGTATATGTGATACGCTATCAATTATTAAACATGCAAATATTAAAGACAAATTAGTATTTTGTTATAAGAAAGATGAAGATGTTGATCTTATTTTCTCTCAAGACTTTTATGTGTCTTATGAAGCAGCTGAGAGTATAATGAAACTTTTACAAAATAACAATGTAGACTCTCTTACAAAATTATTTGACCTAATTAAACCAGCGAGAATTAAATATATTTATTAATTAAATTTTATTTTATCTTAATATAAAATAAAATGGCATATGATAAAATTTTGTCCTTATTGGATGATAAACAAGGGTTTGAAAAATATATATTAAGCATTTATGAAAATGGCGAGTTTAATGATTTGTATTATTACATAGATGAAGAATTAAACTATAAAACTAAAAAAAATATAATAGATTTAATGATTGAAAATGATAAACTTATTAATATATTAACTAAGATTTCACCTTTTGAAGTACAGTTTAAAATGTTTAATAAAAAAGGAGAATATGAAAAAATAAAAAATAAATTGAGTGATGAAAGTATAGATATAATTTTAAAATATGTAGAAAACAGAGATCTTTTTGAAGAAATTTATGAGGAGATTTTATTTTTAATTAAAATAAAAGATAATGATATGCTCTTTAAGTTTATACATATATTTAATGATAGAAATAAAGATAATTTATCTATAAGTAAAAATTATATTGATAATATATCTGAAGTAATATATCAAAATTATAATAGCAATAAACTTGTAAATGATTTTTTAGATACACTTAAAAATTTATATATAAAACAAGAAGAAGAAAAAAAGAAGAAAGAAGAAGAAGAAAGAAGACAACAAGAGAAAATTGAAAATGTTTTAACAAAGATAAAACCAATATTAAAATCTATTTACTTTGAATATATGAAACCTAATATAGGAATTGACAAGAAAAAAGTAGTTATTATAATTGATGATAAAAAATATACAATGACTTACGATTACTTCTTAAGACTTGTAATAAGAAGATCTAGATACTTTATAAAAGATGGTGTTAATTACTATTTAACAAATTTTCTTGCAAAACAGTTTGAGCAGTCAGAATGTATTTTTCCTATTGTAAAAATTTTAAGAAAGGAAGATGACAATAATATTTATAACATTACTTTTAGCACTAATTATGTTAACCCTGAATATCAATTTAATATTACCAATAAGGAATTAACACCAAATCAAATAACTTTTATTAAACTATTAGTTGATAAAATGATGAATTGTTCATATGGATTTCAACCCATCTCAATTTACTCTTTAGGGGAAAGTAATACTATATTAGGACATGCCATATCTTTCTATTTTGAAAGACAAGATAATAATATTACAATTTATTACTATGATCCTCATGGTCATAATATTTATGCTTCAGGTAAGAGTTATGGTTCTTATGAATTTTTGGAATATATTGTTCAACATATGAATAAACTTTATCCAGATAAAAATATAAATATTGAATTTACAACCGCAAATTGTAGAATAGGTCTTCAAGCTTATGTAGGAGACTTAGATATAGGTATGTGTGAAACATGGACACTTTTTTGGATGTTCTTAGTCCTAAGAACTTTAGTATATGTAAACAAAAATAATATTGATATGCAAGTAAAGGATTTTTTACCTTTAATTGAAAAATATTATACAGAAAATTTAGATGAAGAAAATTTATATACTCTTCTAGTTTCTTTTTTAGCTAAATTATACGTTGATTTTTCAAGTGAAAAACCGGAATTTATTAATCATTTAAAACAAATATTAAAAACCATAAAAAAGAGTGAAAGAGGACTTATAATAACTGATATATCCGATAGAGAAAGTTATGAATTAGAAAAATTAAAAAAAGAATATAAAGAACATGTAGATAAACTTGCTACTAAAAAAGATGAATTTTTATTAAGAAAACAAGCTTTTGAGAGTGTTAGGGAAAACTTAAAAAAAGAAGAGAAATTATATGATTTAAGAGAAGGGAAAAAATTATTTCAATCTTGTGAACGTGATTTAGAATGTTCTTCAAAGTGCTGCAAAAATTTCAAAAATGGAAAAAAGTGCATGCCTATTGGCGAATGTAGAATGAGACACGTTTACGGAAAGGGTTTTAAATAACTAACACCAACAATAATGTAGATAAAGTGTGAGCATTATCAATATAAGAATTGATATTTTATATTTTTCTTTCTTTAAATTTAAAGATATAATTACTAGGGATATTATAAGCATTGGTATGGGAATTATACTTTGCTTATAGGTTCTTATGTGAAATATGTTGAGAACGTGTAAGAACATGGTATTTGCTATAAAAATTGCTAGTATAGGGTTCATTTATTTTAATTATAGAATTAAAATAAATTAATTTAAAATAATTTTAGGATTCTTAATGATTCTTCTTATGTCCTTATTACAAACACATTTTTCAAGGTCTGATAAAGATAACCACTTAATGTCTATAACCTCATATTTGTCTGTATGTTCAGACATAATTCTTTCAATATATTCTTTGCTAGTATGAAAAATATAGTATATATTATAGTCTATTTTAACTACATTACATTTACTAATATCAATATCGGAAGTATCTACACCAGTCTCTTCTAATACTTCTCTTTTAGCACATTCTATATCAGTTTCATTATCGTTTGCTCTACCTTTAGGAAAACTCCAAATTCCGCTATTACCTTTAACAACAAGATATTTATCATTATCAATAAAAATAATACCGCATCTCTTAATAGTGCAATATTTACTTTTTTGGGGATGTAAAAGACTTCTCATATTAAAAGTGTATATATATTATAGTAGAATAATATATATTTTTATATCATTTATTTATTGGTAATTTAAACCTTAATTTTAATTATAAAATGAGTAATAGACGTTATGATTACGATCCTGAACCTGGAAATGATTTTACATACGATGAGCACGGAAATGTAATTTATGGTAGAGGATACATAGGACCTCCTAGAAGACCTATGTACTATGGACTTGATGTGAATAGTTTTCTTGAAGAATATATAAAGATTGACAAGATATCAAGAGTATTGTATTTGAATAGTCCAGATAAAGATATCAATGACGAACTAAAAGTTCTTATAACTATATTGAGAATATATGAAGAAAATGATAATAAAAATAGACTGAAAGAAAACTTAAAGAGGTTTGTGAGATTCTGTTTACCAAATGAGAGGAGAACAGATGATTTGCAATTGAAATATTTTAGAGATATACTGAAACTGATTTAATTGATAATTGGAAATGTTAATAATATTGAAGACATTTTTAATTTTATAATATTATATTATAAAATTAAATTCTGGAACTAATTTTTAAGATCAGTTATCGGTCTAAATGCTGGAACTCTAAAATACTCTTTTAGAGTTTGATAATTATCGATAAACCATTTCCTTAATATGTCCTTTCTACATTCTTTTTTATTTCCACTCATCGTTATTAATTGTAATTCTTGTATTTCTTCATATTTTGATTGCAAGTTGATTTTACATTCTTCAATAGGTTCTAAATTTCTAAATTTAAAACCAAACTTTTTCTGTAAACCTCTATCCAAATAATAGATTGCATTTCTTAACTCGATATTTTTTTTATAGTTTGGATTATCTTTATTAAACATACAACTATAAATATCATCTGAAAGATCATTTAAAAAATTTTGTTCCATTCGAAATTTTTTATTCATTTCTTCTAACCTTTCCCACTCGTCTATAGAAAAAATGGACATATCAACATATTTTTTAGTATTGGTTATTACATAAATAAACCATTCTTCCTCTTCTCCCAATTCTTCCTTATAAAACTTTATTAATTCGGGATTTTTAAACATCTTTAATATAATATGCTTATATTATATTATAGAATCAATTAATTATTTTAAATCAAAATCTTGTTCTTAATATGCTCTTCAACTTTATTACCATTTCCATACAAGTTTTCTCTATTGGAATAGAGATGATACAAGTTATAAATTACATTATAATCCTGCTCAAGTATATGTCTAGTAACTAAGTTTTTAGTAATATAGGAATACTCACTATTTCTCTTGAGATATTGCTCATAAATACTCTTCATGATATTATATTGTTCAGGAGGGACGATTGCTACATTATTCTTGATGTATCTGCTAATATAGTTTCTATAAATATTGTAAACAATGTTTGAAAACGCTCTATCAAAGTGCTGAAACTTTTCCATATGTTCTTCATACAAATTTAAGAACTGGTCGTGGGTTCCTTCTTGAAGATTCATAATATAAGCCTTAATAATATTTGTCTCATTATGTCTTAACTGAAACAATTCAGTATACTTGGTGTTAAGAAATTTAACAGACCTTCCATCTTGCGTTACCAAAATTACACCTTGTTCTTTATATTCATTGCTTTTGGTGATGTATTCAACCATTTGTTCATAGGTATTTACAGCGTATGTAATATCAGGAATGTTATCTACTCCTGGAAATGTATCAATTTCATATACAAAGTCTCTTTGTCTATCAAATGAACCAATGTAAAAAAGTTTCAAATCATCATAAAGACATACAATTCTATTTTCCATGTTGGTTCTTAAAAGAAATGTGTATACTTTTGATTTATTCAACTCATGTTTATTAACATCTTGCAAATCTGAAATACCAAGTTGTTCCAAAAACATATCTCCAAAAGATTTAGAAGAACCCCATCTAGAATTAAAAGCACTAATCTTTTTATGAGTTGATAAGAACCACTCGTTATTCCAGTTAAATAATCTCAATACAGAACCTTCATAACTAGGGTAAACCTTAGAGTTTACAATCAAACTATCAAAGACTTCTTTAGAATCGGAATAGTCATATTCAGGTGTAAATGGAAAAGATCTACACACCAAATACTTGTTCAAGTTATTATCTGGCAATACACTGCCTTCATTATCAGTGTTAATATCGTCAGTTCTCTCAATAATCATACCTCTATAATCATCAAGTTCTTGAGCATAATCATCAAAATGCAACAAATAAAAGTGTTCATTGGTATCAAAAATTTTCACGCTCATTTTGAAATGGATTTATATTTTATTAATATACAGTATTCTTTAAACAACATTTTTATATTATAATATAAAAATGTGAAATTATTTGATTTATAACTTATTTATTTTTTCTTAACAATCTTCTTCTTCTTCTTCTTTCCATCATCTTCATCATCAGATGCTGCCAACAATTCTTCCTTCTTTTCTTCAACTACAGGTTGGACAATCTCATTTTCTTCTTCTTCGTCTTCAATAAGAGGATTATTACCAGAGTTACTTACAACAGGTTCATCATTACATACAAAACTTCTTAAGAGACGTTTAGGTTTAGTATCAAGAGATTTAACATCTGCTTCAATCAACTTACACTGAAGTTTAATATCCTTTCCTACAAAAATACTCTCAACTTTCAAAGCAGCAGTAACTAAACATCTTTTACCCAAGAAAATCATAGGGTCAACCTCAACAGGATTTCCTTCTTCATCAACTTCATCTTCATTATAGAATACAGAACCAATCTTCGCAGGGATTTCATTACCATTCTTATCTTTTCTAGACTTATAATACAAGAGTTTAGGATACAATGTAGGAATTGCGTTTTCATCAATTTGACCATCTTCTTTGCGTTTCATATACATAGGATTCAATTTTTTGAGGTCATTTCTCTCCAAATCAAATTTCTTAATCTTGGTTCTAACACTCAAAAGATGGTCTTTACACTTTTCAACAATCTTATTAAACACTTCAAGAGTTTTTTCTTGTCTCTCAGTAGCACCTTCCTTATCTTTCATACACAAGGAAATTGAGTATCCATTAAGAACTCCAGTTTGCATATCACGAGTTTCTTGTAAACCATAACTCATACACTTGTCTAATTTCAAGACAAGATTACCTTCAGTTCCATTAGGATTTTTAGTGCCAACATTTACTCTGAAAAACTTTAAAGTGCTTCCTGGAATGTTATTTTCAGTAGGTTCGTCAAAAACAATATTTTCGACATTGTAGTTAATAGGGTCAGAGAGAACAGTAGTTTGAGAACGGTTAATTTTAGAAGACATCTTTGAGTATATGTTTGTTAGTTGTTAATATATGATAAATCTTTAAATTAAAAATCATTTAATTATTTATTATTATATTAATAATAAATGTCTATGTTTATTTTTTTATTTTTGCTTATTTTGGTGATCATGTTGTTCATTTTTCGCCATAAAAAAGAAAATCCCTTTGAATCACAATCAGAATTAGTATATTCTCCTTCTCCTTCTAAGAGAATGATTAGAGGTAGATTCAACTTGAAGTGTAATGATACCCTAGTAAAACCTTTTATGATTAGAAATCGTTGTAAGAAGTATGTTAATAACGATGGACACTGGGAATTTATCCCTATAGAAAATAACAAGTATAATATATTATTCAATGATGTTAATTTATGCACAGATGAAAATGGTGCTTGTTTTTATAAAGAACACGAACAAGAGGAAAAAACAGGTTGTAAGAGCGTATGTAGCGCTGATAAGATATTTGACTTGGATAATTCGGATAATATTTCTAAATATTTTTATGTTGAAAATAAAGACGAAAATTCAGTTGTAGTTAAAACTATAGATAATAAATACCTGTGTCTAAGAAATAATAAACTCATAGTATCTGACGATGAATGTACTCTTCAACTTCTTCCTTTGTAATATTCTCTTCTTCGTCTTCCTCATCCTCATAGTAAAAATATTTATCATATCCAAGTTCAACTAGTTTCATATATAAGAATGCCTCAATTTCTGTAACATTAAATGGAACTTCAATCAATACAACATTATTTTTATAACACATCATTTTTTTTATTTCATCTCTATATTTTTGATTCAAAAAATGCTCGTAATTTTTATGAACACCTTTAGTATATTTATAATGCTGTTCTCCGTTGTATTCAACCGCTAAATTTAACTCTTCATTGTATAAATCTAACTCTAAATTATGACCAGTCACATTGTTTTTTAAAAAATTAGGTCTAATTTTTGTAAATGGTTTATTGAACATTTTTTCCATGTATAATTTGCATCTCCATTCACCTGAACTCATCTTGGGCATAAACGATTTTTCATCTCCATTTCTAACTAGTTTTTTCTTCTTGAATAAGAAACTAAAATAATTATTTCCTTTGAAAAAACATCTATAAAAATATAAAAATATCAATGCGAATATTGAACCGAAAAATGTTAAGTAAAAATAATTATTACTAAACCATGCAATTATAGAATTCATCTTTATTAATATTAATAATTATTTTTTTTTAATATTTAAAAAAATGCTCTTAAATTTATTTTGTTTTTCACAAAATAAAAGTTTAAAGATACAGAATATATATCAAATAGAAAATGTCATCCAAGAAATCTTCTAGACAAACTTCTGCCGCTGCTGCTTCTCCTGCTGTTTCTGCTCCTGTAACTTCTTCCGCTCCTGCTGCTGAACCTAAGAAGAGAGCTCCCAGAAAGGCAAAGGAAGAAGTCGCCGCTGCTCCTGCTTCTGAACCTGTTGTTGCTGCTCCTGCTGCTGTTGAACCTGTTGCCGAAGAACAACCCAAGAGAAAGCGTGTAGTTAGCAAGACTAGCGTATCTGATGATTTTACTGCTATTGTTAAGCGTGTATCTGATGAAATTGAACGTTTGAGCACTTCTGAGAAGACTCGTGGTGTAAAGTTCTTGAAGTCTCTCAACAAGTCTCTCAAGGTTCTCCACAATGATACTTTGAAGGTAATGAAGGTAAAGAAGTCTTCTTCAAAGAAGAATGTTACTTCTGGTTTCTTGAAGCCCATCAACATTAGCGCTGAGATGGCTTCTTTTACTGGTTGGGATCCTAAGCAATTGTACTCTCGTGTATCTGTTACCCAACATATCTGCGAATATATTAAGAAGAACAACTTGTTCAATCCTGAAGATAAGCGTCAAATCAAGTGTGATGCCAAGTTGAAGACTTTGTTGAGATATGATGCTGCTTCTGCTTCTGAACCTCTTACTTACTTCCGTCTTCAACAATATTTGAAGTCTCACTTTATTAAGACTCAATAAATAATTACATTATAAAATTCTATATTATATAAAATATAGAATTCACATAAATTATACGGTAATCAATAACTTGATTATTTTCATATCATTTTCATTAATTTTCCTCTTGTAATAATAAGGTTCAATTTTATTACTCAATCCTTCAATATATGCTTTATAACTTGAGTTTATGCTTTCCTCTGCTATTTGAAATATTATTTTTTGTTTATCTTTATGTTTACCTATAATTTCTAACACTCCATCTGTAAAATTTTTATCTTTGAATGACATAACGTTAACGAATATATTTAATTTAGATCTTATTAAATTTTCAAAATGATTTACAATCTGGTTTTTACCGAAATCCATCTTTTCATACATGCTTCTCTTTATTTCTTTAATAACACACTCTCTTGCTTTTGAACCATATTCTTCAATATTGTTTAATACATTTTTTGACTTTACATACTTCTCGAAAAATTCATTGTTAGTTTCTTGACTCTTTAGTTGACCCTTAAAGTAATCATATATTTTACTAAGGTGAAATGGTTCTATCATATCCTTAAAAGTATCTCTTGCTGTAACTGTTAGTTCATTAGGGAATATTTTATCATATCTATATCTATGAAAAACGAATTTTCCGTTTTCAAACACACATTCAATTATTGAATTGTTTGGTATTGTAAATGGAGTTATCTTCAACTTATATTTATTACCATTTGCATCTGTGAATTCTTCATTCTGTCTTGTAATTTTATTATAAGAATATAATTTCCCATTAGTATATAAAAAATCAATTGACACTTTATTAACAAATTTCCACTTCAAAGGATTCTTATTTGCAAAAATTGGTTGAAATATAAGTCCATCATTCATCTTCTCTATATTTTCAATTATTTTGAATTGTTCTTCCAATAGTTTCAAAGCATTTTTTATGTTATCTATAAACCTTTTTCCTGATAAAAATGTCTTTGTTTGAAACATGAAATCCAATTCAATCAATTTATTTTTTCTCATATCATTTATCTTTTCTCTAAAGTCGTTCGCAATTTTGATTCTGGCAGGATGTAATCCTAATGATTTTTTATTATAAAAAACTGTATCAAAAGCATAAATTTCAATGGTTTTTTCCTCTAATATTT
>Ga0214921_10001313_pt1 | contig 42908 bp, 39 predicted proteins | sample LL1505_MetaG_FD_177992 | JGI IMG/M metagenome (GOLD analysis project Ga0214921, IMG submission 177992) | Freshwater microbial communities from Lake Lanier, Atlanta, Georgia, United States - LL-1505 | ecosystem: Environmental > Aquatic > Freshwater > Lake | place: USA: Georgia | collected...
TTAGGCCTAATATTGCCAGCATTAAAAACCAAACTGACATTACCGGACCAAACATTTTTCCAATTGAATTGGTACCGAATTGTTGCATAAAAAATAAAACAGCCAATATGACCAAGACAATAATTACAATTGTATTATCGTAAATGTCGCTTAGTACAGGAATGTTTCTTAGTCCTTCTATTGCGGAGGTGATTGAAATTGGAGGTGTAATCATACCATCAGCCAACAAAGCAGCTCCACCTAGCATTGCGGGAATAACCAACCATTTTTTTTGACGCCTCACCAGAGTGTATAATGAAAATATTCCACCTTCTCCTTTATTATCAGCTTGCAACGTTAATATTACATACTTCAAAGTTGTTTGTAATGTTAGTGTCCATATTATACAGGACAATCCCCCAACAATTAATAACTCGTTAATTTCTTTCCCGTTGATAATGGCGCTAAAAACATATAAAGGGGAAGTTCCAATATCGCCATAAATGATACCTAATGCTATTAGTAATCCTGCGGCTGTTACTTTATTAAAATTGTGCTTTCCCAAAGAATTGAATTTTCGATGATAGTTATAGAAGGAACAAATTATCGATTACAAATGTAAAAGTATTTACTTTATAAAGTAATAAGTTTTGTTTAATTATTATTGTAAGGAATAAAAAAGAAAGCCTTCCAAAAATGAAAGGCTTTTAAAACATTGGCTACAAATGCAAATAGGGAAACAGGCAATTTGTAGGAATACAGTTAATCGGGCTTTTTACCGTCTAAAAATGTATTAATGGTGCCAATTTCTGCTTGATTATTTTCATTCGATTTTACGGTATAAGCACTATAAAATGACTCTACATCTGCAATTTGATTTGGCATGTCCATATTGCGGCGAAGGTATGCCGGCACGGTTTCAAACTCATTGTTAGGATCGGAAGCATTCACATTAAACGATAAGTTTCTGAGTTTTGCTATCCTTTCCGCAGCCCGGCGCCTTAAATCTTCCGTTTCGTCCTGCAAAGCAGGCTCCTCAATAGAAGACATCATGATGGGCTGAGTTTGTTGTACAACCGGCTCCTCCGCCGCGTTCTGGGTTTCTTTAACTACCAATTTCATTTCAATAACAGGCTCGTCTTCCTGCACTGATACTTGATTGGTTAGTAGCTTGTCATTGGTATCGGATTCTTGTTTTGCTGACTGCTCCTCTGCATAAATTTGCGAAGGTTTAGCCAAATAGCCTCCCGACGAAAGGTTGCTATTGTTGCTAGCATCTTTATTCTCTTCTGTATTTAATATTATACTGGGTGTTTTTTTCTGTTCTTCATTAGCATTCAGGCTAAAATCCTGGAAGTCAATTATTGTAGTAGGTATTTGATCAGTTGATGAGGAGATTTCAAAAAATATTTTCTCGTCAGATTGTTCAGCTTCTTTTTCAACAACGGGATTTGTCACCACATTATAATCAACCAAAGAAGGCATCATGTCATCTGGCAAAATTTCTTCTTTAGAATTTATAAATGATTCACTTTTTTTAGTTTCTAGTGGTTCAACAACGGCTTCAGCAATCGGTTGTTCTTTTATTATTTCTGTTGTTATAGGTATAGCGACAGAAGGTTGTTTTGGAATTTCCAATTGAAGAATAACTTTTTCAATATCGAGCGATTTGTCTATTTTATTTTCTTTTGAAAATGGATCTCTGTGACTAAAACCAGTTGCGATTAGGGTAATTCCAATTTGATTACCTAAAGAATTATCGTATCCTAAACCTAGAATAACATCTGTATCATCTCCTGCCTGTGATAATAGATAATTTTGAATCACTTCAACTTCATCCATTGTAAATTCATGTTCTCCTTCAGCGCTATTGATATTTATCAATATCCATTTAGCTCCTTTGATTTCATTATCATTAAGCAATGGCGATGTTAATGCATTTTCAATAGCTTCTTGTGCTCTATTTTCACCTTCTGCACTTGCACTTCCCAGAATAGCGACTCCGCCACCTTTCATCACAGTACAAACATCCGCAAAATCGACATTGATTTGTCCAGTACTATTAATAACGTCGGTTATACATTTAGCAGCAGTTGCCAAAACATTGTCTGCCCTGCCAAATGCCTCTTTCATTTTTAGATTTCCAAATTGATGACGTAATTTATCGTTACTGATTACCAATAAAGTGTCCACATGATCTTTCAATAAATTAATTCCTTCCTCAGCCTGTGCTAATCTCTTCTTTCCTTCATAAGCAAATGGAGTGGTTACAATTCCAACAGTTAGTATATTTAAGTCTTTACATATTTTGGCAATAATAGGTGCTCCTCCGGTTCCTGTGCCTCCACCCATCCCTGCAGTAATGAATGCCATTTTAGTATTCACTTCTAGGATACGTTTTATTTCTTCTAAACTCTCCTCCGTAGCTTGTCTACCTATTGAAGGATTTGCTCCAGCACCTAAGCCTTGAGTAAGGTGTGGGCCAAGTTGAATTTTATTAGGCACTTTACTTAATGCAATAGCCTGAGCATCTGTATTACATATTATAAAATTTACACCTTCTATATTTTGTGAAAACATGTGATTAACAGCATTGCTTCCGCCACCACCAACACCAATAACTTTGATGATGGATGATTGATCTTTAGGTAAGTCGAAATGTATCATATTGAATTATTTGTGGGTTAGTATGTTTTTCTTAAAATTTAGTATCGCCTTCTTCCTTAAACATTTCAAGTAAATTATCTTTAAATGAATCCATAAACTCTTTAATTGTTTTGCGAGGTTTTACCGGAACCACATTAATATCTTGTGTATCACCAATTATTCCATCTGTTTTTACAATTTCTTCAGCAATGGAAGCTCCTACTCTTAAGTAATTGTCTGCCATCTGTTTATTTTTGTTTTCGTAATCATTATATCCTTTAAGAATCAGACCAATACAAGTACTATACATTGGCATTGCAAGTTCATCATTATGATCGCCAGATAAATGTTCATTTGGAATTCCTATTCTTGCATTTAATCCTGTTAAATATTCTGTAAGTTGTAATAAATGTTTTAACTGCGAACCTCCTCCAGTTAAAATAATTCCACCATTTAAATTTCTATTATCTAATCCTACTTGCTTTAAATGATAAGAAACGAAGTCCATTATTTCACTCATTCTTGCTTGAATAATATTGGCAAGATTTTTTACAGAAATTTCCTTAGCAGCCATTCCTCTTAATCCTGGTATTGTGATAAATGTATTTGTTTTTGCCTCATCACTTAATGCACTTCCAAATTGTACTTTCATCGCCTCTGCTTGAGATTTCAATACACCTAAACCCAACTTAATATCATTGGTAATGTTTTCTCCTCCAAATGGAATAACTGCAGTATATTTTAAAACGCCTTCATAAAATATTGCCAAATCTGTAGTACCACCTCCAATATCTACAATTGCTACACCAGCTTCCAGATCCTGTTCACTCATAACGGCTGCGGCTGATGCAAGGGGCTGCAGTACAAGATCCTTTGTTTTTAACCCTGCTTTTTCAACACTTCGATTTATATTCCTGATTGCATTCTTATCGCCTGTAATGATATGGAAATTCGCGCCTACTTTCACTCCGCTATATCCAATAGGATTGGGTATGTTTTGAAAATTATCAACAGTAAATTGCTGTGGAATAACGTCAATAATTTGATCGCCTAAAGGAATGTATGTTCTATATTGATCAGCAACCAATCTGTCAATTTCTTCTTGTCTGATTTCTTCATCAATTGTTTGTCTTACAATATCACCTCTTGTTTGTAAACTTTTAATATGATGACCAGCTATACCCACATACACTTCATTGATATTCAAATTTGGATTTGATTCATAACAACGTTCTAAGGCTGTTTGAATCGCTTTGATTGTTTGATCAATGTTTAAAACCATCCCATGCTCTACACCGTTACTATTAGCCCGGCCGAAACCCAGGATTTCTAATTTTCCAAATTCGTTTTTTCGACCTGCAATGGCAGCGATTTTTGTAGTGCCTATATCTAGGCCTACAATAATTGGTTGATCTTGATTCATAGTTGTGTGATTTAAGTTTGTTTGTATAGCTTGTTCGTTTAAAGACATTGTTATTTATTTAAATGATTGATTTTTTTAGCCGATGAAATTATTTTTTTACTGCTTGGTGATAGTAATTCTGATGATCCAACTTTTCGAATAATCGAATCACTAACTAGATCGTCATCTCTTTGTAATGAATTTAATATTATAGAGATATCTGATGAACTCATTTCGGATTTATTGGAAAAATTCTTAGTAGTATCTGAAGCCATTCTATTAGAATATTCTGCTAATGTCTTCATAATTTTTATTGTTTGTAGTGAATCAGCCATTGCTTCAGATTTTCCTTTTATGCTTGCCACTACTTGACCCTTAAATTGAAGATTTATTTTATTATATTTATTAATTCCATAAATAGGTATAGTTTTTTTATAAAAAAGCTCAAGCTTTTCAAATTTATGTGCCATATCAGCTGTGTCTCCAAATAAAATTATTTGATTGCCAATTTTTGGCACCAATTCAAATTTCCCCAATTTATTAATGTCAATCTGGTCAACTATTGACATTAATAAAGAATCTTTCTGAATATACAAACTCATTACATTTATTGAGGCAAGTAAACTGCTGTCATTTTTTTTCATTCCTTTTAAGATCGATGGAAAGCTTGTGAAAATAGGTAGCCTTGCTGTATGCTTATTGCTGATTGGCAATACCCTATTACTTTTATCGATATAAAACGAATTTCCATCCATGGTAAAAATCCTCGCAACAGGTTCCCTTTCCTGAACCTGCGTTTTTAAGACCCCTTTATTATCAAAATAAAGTACTGCTTTATTTAACCAGATGTCTTTTTCCAATTCACTCTCCATTTTTTCAAGATTAAATTCCTTAATAGGTCTTCCTATAATTTTTTCTCCTGAATACTTTTGAATAATTTTATTAATGTCTTGCTTATCGATAAAATAATGATTGCTAACACCAACAATTTCAATGTCTATGCCCGTGCATACTTCTGCATCTTTTTTGTTAAATGCTACAATAAGCAGAAAGCACACCCCGCTCGCTAAGCTTAGCCAAAATAGGCTTATTAGTACTTTCTTAAAATTTATTTTATCTATGTTTTTCATTAAATAAAAAATCCTTTAATTAATTATACTGTTCTTAATAGGTGTTACAAGGCTATCAATATCGCCAGCCCCTGCCATAATTAATACTTCAGTATTTTTTTTATTTTTTAATAACTCTAACAATTCTTCTTTTGATACTAATACAACTTTCTCCATTCCCATTTTTTCAACAATCAATTCACTTGAAATACCTTTAATTGGTTTTTCCCGCGCAGGATAAATAGGCAATAAAAATACTTCATCCGCTAAACTCAATGCATATGCAAAACCCTCTACAAAATCTCTTGTTCTGCTATACAGATGTGGTTGAAATACTAGAGAACATTTTTTCCCTGGAAACAAACCACGTACTCCTTTAATTAAAGCTTCTAATTCACTTGGGTGATGCGCATAGTCATCAATCATAACCAATTGATCACTTTTAATAACATATTCAAATCTCCGCTTCACTCCTTTAAAAAATGCAATTGCTTCTTTAATTTTTACGTCGCTTATACCTAATTTTTTTGCAACAAAAATGGCTGCAATTGCATTTTCTATATTGTGTAATCCCCCCATATTCAATTTGACTTTTTCCATCTCAATTCCTGCAATCATTACATCAAATTGATACGACCCGTTTATCGATGTTATATTCTTTGCATATGCATCTGTTGTTTCTTTACTCAAATCATAAGTTACTTTTTCCGAACAATGGAAATCTTTAAACCTTTCCAACCCTTCCTTACAAATTAATAGTCCATCCTTTTTTATCTTTTCAGAAAAAGAAACAAAAGCATCTGAAAAATTTTTCTTCGTTTCGTAAATATCCAAATGATCTGGATCCATAGCAGTTATTATTGCGATATCTGGATTTAATTTCAAAAAACTTCTATCATACTCATCCGCTTCAATAACACAAACATTATTTGTATGGCTCCAAAAATTTGTATTATAATTAGATGCGATTCCGCCTAAAAATGCATTACAACCATAACCACTATGTCTTAAAATATGTGCTACCATACTACTCGTTGTTGTTTTTCCATGAGTTCCTGCAACGCATATATTAAATGAACTTTTTGTGATCAATGCCAACACCTCACTTCTTTTTAATAGCACATATCCATTTTCATTAAGAAATGTATATTCCTGATGATCCGATGGAATTGCAGGCGTATATACAACAAAATCTGCTTGCTGATCAACCAATGCAATACTATCTTCATAATGCACTGAAATTCCTTCATCTTGTAACTGTTTCGTTAATATTGTTTCTGTTTTGTCATAGCCGCTAACCTTAATTCCTCTGCTATTAAAATATCTTGCAATGGCACTCATGCCTATGCCTCCAATTCCTAAAAAATAAATCGATCTTAATTCATTTGAATCAATCGATGATTTTTCAAAATACTTTTCTATATCGTTAATAGTCTTTTTCAATTCAAGTAATCCAATATTTGTTGAGCAATAACTATATCAGCATTGTTTATAATTAATTTTTCTATATTATCTACCATTTTTTTTTGCAATGCCGCCTCTTTGGAAAGTGCTATCACTTTAGGCACCAACTCTTTAATAGCATTTTTATCTTCCACCATTAAAGCTGCATTTTGATCTACCAATTTCTGTGCATTTACTTTTTGATGATCTTCTGCCGCATAAGGGAATGGCACAAAAACTACTGGCTTTTTTACAATACATAATTCAGATATCGACATAGCGCCACTTCTACTAATTACTATATCCGCAGCAGCATATGCATAGTTCATTTTATTTATAAAATCAGTTACAAAAACATTTTGTTTTCTATTAGATTTTTTTTCTGCTTGGTCAAAATAAACTTTTCCTGTTTGCCAAATCAACTGTAGATCATTTTGCTCAAATAATTCAATACTATTACTGATCGATTCGTTTATACTCCTGGCACCCAAACTTCCTCCAATTACTAAAACAACCTTTTTGCTCACATTCAATCCAAAAAATTCGACAGCTTCTTTTTTATCTATTCTCCAGTTAATAATTTCATCCCTAACCGGATTTCCAGTTATTCTTATTTTCGATTTAGGAAAAAAAGATTCCATCTTATCAGTAGCTGTAAAAATCAAATCGGCTTTTTTAGCCAAAATGATATTACTTTTCCCAGCATAAGAATTAGCTTCATGAATAAATGTAGGAATGCCTTTAAATTGAGCATATCGCAACATTGGAAATGTTGAATACCCTCCTACACCAATAACAGCATCTGGCTTATATTTAGCAGTGATGTCCGCCACCTGAAAAAAGCTTTTAACTATTTTATAAGGCAACCCAATATTTTTTATCAAAGAACTTCTGTTAAATCCTGATATACTTAACCCTTTAATTTCAAACCCTGCTAGGGGTATTTTTTCCATTTCCATTTTTCCTTTTGCTCCTACAAAAAGAAAAGTAGATGAAGGTGATAACTTCTTTATAGCATTTGCAATTGCAATTGCAGGGAAAATATGTCCTCCTGTGCCGCCGCCTGCTATAATAAATTTTTTACCTTCTTCCATTTTTATTTTTTATTAAACAACTTCTTCCTGTTTGTTTTCTTTAATTAACTCACTTTCAGCTGTAACTTTTTCTAATTGCGATCCTTCTAGCTGCTCAACATTTCTCGCTACGCTTAATATTATACCAATGGATATGCATGTGAATATAAAACTGCTTCCACCCATGCTTATCAATGGCAGTGTTACTCCCGTATTTGGAAATAGATTTACATTTACTCCCATATTTACTATAGCTTGAATTACCAAAGTAAAACTTAACGCTAATGCCAAAAAGGCGCCAAAAGCAAAAGGGCATTTCCTATACAATCTAATGCACCTGAATAAAAAAAGTAAATACATAAATAAAATAAATCCGGCTCCTATCAATCCGTATTCTTCAATAATAATGGCATAAATAAAATCACTATAACTATGTGGTAAAAAATTTCTTTCAACACTATTTCCAGGACCTCTTCCCATCCATCCGCCATTTGCTATTGCAATTTTTGCTTGATTTATTTGATAAGACTTCTCACCATCATCTTCTTTATTGCTATATAAAAATGTTTGAATTCTGCTAATCCATGTAGGCACTCTTCCTCCTAAAAATTCGGGTAATTTTTCTGACTGATGCTTTTCTTTATTATAAGAACTCACAGCTATGCTAACTAATAATAATATTGGCAACATAGCTAAACCTATAGTAAGTAATAAATGCTTAGCGCTAACCCGTCCTATAAACATCAACATTATACTTGTTCCTCCTATTAATAATGCGGTTGATAAATTTGCAGGAGCAATCAATACGCATATAATTCCAACAGACAAAATAAGCGGCAAAAATCCTTTCTTAAAAGATTTGATTACATGCTGCCTACGACTTAATATTCTGCTCATAAACATGAATAAAGATAATTTTGCCAAATCTGAAGTCTGAAAAGTTTGATTAATAATAGGAAGTTTTATCCAACGACTTCCTTCATTGAGTTGCACCCCCAAAAAAAGTGTATACACCAATAATGGAATTGAAATTAGAAATGCAAATAATGCCACTTTATAATAAAAGGTATAGTTAACCTGATGCAGAAAATATATAATCAAGAAACCTATAATTGTAAATGCAAACTGTTTAAACAGATAACTTTCTGTAGTTCTACTCATTCTATATGCCAATGATCCGGTGCTACTATATACTAACAATAAACTACTCAGCGTAAGGATGATTACAATTGCCCAAATAACCTTGTCGCCCTTTGTTTTTTTAACAAGATTACCACTCATATCACCAATACCTCTTAAAGGCGCAGCCGCAACAGTCTCGTTGTTACGAGTTGAATTAACTATTCCCTTTAATTTAGTAATTAGATTCATTTTTATTTTTCGTTTGCCTACCTTAACAATATTTGTTGTTAATTTATATTGCTTAAATTTTAATTGAATTATCTAATTCACTTAGTGTTTAGATGACAACTGTTATAGATTCCTTACCGCTTGCCTGAATTGCGTCCCTCTATCTTCATAATTCTTAAATAAATCAAAACTTGCACAAGCAGGGCTTAATAAAACCACTTCTCCTTTATTGGCAAAATGGAATGAAGAATTCACAGCCTCTTCAGCACTTGAAGCATCTACAATCAAAGGAATGATATCTCCAAAAGCTTCATGGATTTTTTGATTGTCTGTTCCCAAACATACAATTGCCTTAACCTTTTCCATAACCAACTCTTTTAAAAGATCATAATCATTTCCTTTATCTACTCCGCCTAAAATTAATATTACCGGCTTTGTCATACTCTCTAATGCAAACCAAGTGCTATTAACATTTGTAGCTTTGCTGTCATTAACAAATTCAATACCCTTGATAGTTGCTACAGATTCCATTCTATGTTCTAAACTTTGAAAAGTTTGTAAGGCTTCCCTAATTTTTTCCTTTCGAATATCTAATGCCGTTGCGGCCATACTTGCGGCCATACTATTGTATTGATTGTGTTTGCCTTTAATTGCAAAGTCTTCTACACTCATTTGCATTTCTTCATTTTTCCATTTCAAGTGCATCATGGCATTGGTCAGGTATGCTCCTTGTGGTAATTCTTTACTCATAGTGATGGGGACTTGGGTTGATTTAATTGGATATTTTTTAATAGATTTCATAGTAACAGCATCATCCATATTATAGATAAACAGATCATCGTCGTTTTGATTTTCAACTATCCTAAATTTACTTGCTATATAATTTTCAAAATTGTAATCATACCTGTCTAAATGATCTTCTGTAATATTTGTAAGTACAGCCACATTAGGTCGAAATGATTTTATATCATCTAATTGAAATGAACTAATCTCTAATACATAGATGTCTTTGGGATTAGTGGCTAATTGCCTTGCAAATGAATAACCAATATTTCCCACCATAGCACAGCTCTTCTCGGCATGATTTATAATATGATAGGTTAAAGCGGTTGTGGTGGTCTTGCCATTGCTTCCGGTGATTGCAATAACTTTACTATTCCCGATATATCGATATGAAAATTCAATTTCGCTGATAATAGAAATATTTCTGCTCCTTATTTTCTGTATGATGTTCGTTTTTTCAGGAATACCAGGACTTTTTATTACCTCATTTGCCTCTAGGATTATATTTTCCGTATGCCCATTCTCCTCAAAAGGTATCTGTTCTTTTCTAAGTTCAGATTTATGAATCTCGGAAATTATCCCACTATCACTTACAAAAACTTCATACCCCCGTTGCTTCGCAAGCAGTGCTGCACCAACACCACTTTCTCCAGCTCCAAGAATTACAATTTTTTGCATTTACTTTTTCGTTTGTTTATTTAACAATTCAACTACAGCCTTAGAAATATCATTAATCACACTTGCTTTTAAAGCATCTGTGAATTTTTTTAAAAAAGTTTTCATATTCGTCAACATCATTACTACTAATGATATTGCAGATTTAGTTGGACCATACCGGGCTAACCCAATAAATAGATCCATTTTTTAGTTTTCGGGTAGGATTAAAATGGTTCTTCAATGGTATTGATATTTACAGGACAAACTTGACCTAAAATATCGTGTTTTGTTTAGGATAAAAATGGTTCTTCAAAAGCATCGAATTTAATGGGTTGTTAGTTTTCAATGGGTAACAAATTGTAATATCATTAAATCAATTGTTTTTTATCTTAGCTTCAGTGTAACAATTGCCAATGCCACACTTAGTATTGTTATAATCCAAAACCTCACCGCTATTTTACTTTCATGAAATCCCTTTTTTTGAAAATGGTGATGTAAAGGACTCATTAAAAATACCCGTCTGCCTTCTCCATATTTTTTTTTGGAATACTTGAAATAACTTACCTGAATTATCACACTTAGATTCTCAATTAAAAAAACCATACAAAAAATGGGTATTAATAATTCTTTACGCACAATAATAGCCAATGCAGCAATGATTCCTCCCAAAGCTAAACTTCCCGTATCTCCCATAAAAACCTGTGCCGGATAAGAGTTGTACCACAGAAATCCAATACAGGCTCCAACAAAAGCTGCGATAAAAATCGAGAGCTCTCCTAAATTGGGGATATACATGATATTTAAGTACTCAGCAAATTTTATATTACCACTTACATAAGCAAATATTCCTAAGCATATACCAATAATTGCACTAACTCCTGTGGCCAAACCATCTAAACCATCCGTAATATTTGCACCGTTAGAAACTGCCGTAACAATAAAAATTACAATCAGAATATAAATGATATAGGTGTAATCTTGTAAGCTTTTGGGTAATAACCTGGCATAGTTAAACTCATGTCCTTTTACAAATGGTATTGTGGTAATTACATTTTTCGCATCTGTAAAAATCCTTTTTTTGCCATCTATAGAAATGGTATCAAATTTTATTTTAGTTTCTTTTTGATTAGTTATAACAGGCTGACTTATTGATACCACTTCTCTCTTAACAATTACATTTTGATTAAAATAAAGAGTTGCCCCTACTATAATTCCTAACATTACTTGTCCAAATATTTTGAATTTACCCGCAAGTCCATCATCATTTGATTTTTTATAATCAATCCCTTTTTCTTTAGCCAATCGCTTCGATCTTATTTTTAAATAATCATCAATAAAACCAATTGCTCCTAACCAAATTGTACATAACAACATTAATCTTATGTATACTTTATCCAAATTTGCCAGCAGTAAAGTAGGAATAAGGATTGCTAGAATAATTATAATACCTCCCATTGTAGGAGTTCCTTGTTTTTGTTGTTCCCCTGCTAAACCAAGATTTCTAACAGATTCTCCTAATTGTTTTTTCTGGAGAAAGGTGATCAGTTTTTTTCCAAATACGGTAGTGATTACAAGCGATAGTATCAACGCCAACAAAACCCTGAATGTAATGAATTGAAAAAGTCCGATGCCAGGGAATCGATAACTTTCTTTTGCCATCCAATGAAAAAAATGATACAGCATTTTTAATTTTTATTTTAACAGCCTTTCGTTGATCTTTATTTTTCCAATAATTCAAACATTTCTTCTAATACTTTTTTATCATCAAAATCATATTTCACTCCCTCTATTTCTTGAAATTTTTCATGTCCTTTTCCAGCAATTAATAGAATGTCTTTTTTTTGACAAAGATTAACTGCTGTTTTTATAGCCTCTCTTCTATCCGCAATTGTCATCGATTTTTTTCTTGAAATAGTATTCACACCTAACTCCATTTCTTTTAGAATTTGTAGAGGATTTTCATTTCGGGGATTGTCTGAAGTAAATATTACTTTGTCGCTATATTGACAGGCTACTTCTGCCATCAAAGGCCTTTTTGCACTATCACGATTTCCGCCACATCCTACTACTGTAATGATTTTTTGTTCCCCTTGCCTAAGATTCTTTATAGTTGCCAATACATTAATCAAGGCATCTGGAGTATGTGCGTAATCAATTATTCCTACAATCTTTTCATGCATACTCAAAATAGAATCAAATCTTCCCTCAGCGCCGGACAACACACTCATTATCTGCAATACCTTAAATTTATCTTCCCCCAGCAAAATCGCAACTGCATATACTGCTAAAAGATTATACGCATTAAACTCGCCGATTAATTTAAAATGAACATCAATATCATTAATACTCATATGCAATCCATCAAGGCTGTTTTCCAAAATCTTACCTTTATAATCAGCAATTGTTTTTAAACTATAAAAATGTTTTTTCGCCTTTGTATTTTGCAGCATGATAGCACCACGCTTATCATCTGCATTACTCACTGCAAACGAATCAGTAGGCAGTGAATCAAACCATGATTTTTTTACTCTAATATACTCGTCAAATGTTTTGTGATAATCCAAATGATCATGGGTAATATTGCTAAAAACCGCTGCCGTAAAATGTATTCCCGAAATTCTTTGCTGATGTATTGCGTGACTACTGCATTCCATAAATACATGCGTGCACCCCTTATCGAGCATACTCTTTAATAAGATATTTAAACTAATTACATCAGGAGTTGTGTGTGTAGAATTTAGCACTTCAATTCCAATTTTATTTTGAATGGTACTAATTAACCCACATTTATGTCCCATTCTTGAAAATAAATCCCACAACAATGTCGCAATGGTTGTTTTTCCATTAGTTCCGGTTACGCCAATGATTTTTATTTTTTTAGAGGGCTCGTTAAAAAAGTGATTGCACATGACACCCGCAGCCAACGCAGCATCTTCAACTACTACATAAGTAATATTTTCAATTAAATTTACTGGTAGTTTTTCTGTAACAATCGCAACAGATCCGTTGTTAATTGCCTGACTTATAAACGCTACACCATTAACATTAATTCCTTCAATAGCAATAAAACAACTACCTGCAGTTGTTTTTCTAGAATCTGTTTGTAGATTATCAATAGTAATAGAAGTATTTCCAATTACTGCCTTAATATTTACTGTATATAATAAATCTTTTAACATATTCATTGCTCTTAATTGAGCATTAAAATTATTTTTTGCCCTATTTTAAAATTTGTTCCCGGCAGTATACTTTGAGAAACCACTTTTCCTTTACCATACACAATTGTTATCAATCCTTTATTTTCAAGTAAGTAAACTGCATCTTTCAAACCCATCCCTTTTACATCAGGAGCAATAGTTGGCATAGTTAATATTTGCTGTGGGCTATTTAAACCAGCAGTATTATTCCGATAATTCACATTAGCCCAGGTGTTATCTGATGAAGAGTCTAAATAGCTAATTTTAAGTTGAGACAAAATGGTATGTACATCATTTTTAGATCCTACAAAATGATATTCAGAGGTATCCATTCTTTGATTCTTTTTAGAATCAGATGTACATATATATCGATTATAAATTCGATCACTAATTTCTTTAAAAACAGTTCCGGCCACATCTGCTCCGTATATCATTTTAGACTGTTTACTATTCTGTATCACAACAGCCATTGTGTATTTAGGTTTTTCAGAAGGGAAAAATCCAATAAATGAAGCCTGATAAATTTTATTCCCTTTATTATAACCCATATTATCAATAGCAGTTACAGCTGTTCCTGTTTTACCCGCAATTGAATAAGAAGAATCAAAAACTTTTCGATGTGCTGTTCCATATGAACTATCTACTACTGCAATTAGACACTTTTTTGCTTGTACTAAAGTCTCATCACTACATATTTTTTCTACTAATACTTCGGGATTTATTTTTTTTATTTCTACCCCGTACTCTTTAATGGCGCTAACCAAATACGGCCTCATCATTTTTCCATTATTGGCAACAGCATTATATAGCATTAACATATGCAATGGTGTTACTAGCTCCTCATATCCATGAGCCATAAAAGGGATGGTGGTTTTTTCCCAATTTTTATTATTTGGATTTTTTATAGTGGGCTTACCGGCAGAAGCTACAATATCAATCCCTGTCATTTTATTCAACCGGAATTTATCTATGTGCTGCCACCACTTTATTGGCTGATCCTGATAAAACTGAAAGGCTAATTTTGCAAATGCCACATTACTGCTTTTAGCAAATGCATCCATAACACTTATTACTCCTGTTCCAAGATGTGAATCTTTAATTTTTAAGCCATGAAAATATTTAGCCCCTCCTTCACAATCAACTTTTGAATCAATTGTTACATATTTATCTTCCAATAAACTTAATAAGGTAACTAATTTAAATACAGATCCTGGTTCCGTTGCTTTGGCTATACCATAATTTAAGTCTTCTATATAAGTAGAATCAGGTTGTATTCCTAGATTTGCGATAGCTTTAATTTTGCCTGTACTTGTCTCCATCACAATAACAGTTCCATGGATGGAATTGTTATTTACCATCATTTTCATCAAGGAGTTTTCAGCAACATCCTGTATGTATGTATCTAAAGTGGTAATAATATCTTTTCCATTTTCAGGATCGACCTCAGCTCCTTCAACAGGCATGTAGGCCCCGGCGTTATAGCTCATTAATCTTTGACCAGACGTGCCTCTTAATACACTATCATAAGATTTTTCCAATCCAACATTCTTAGAAGAATCTTCCCTAGAAAGTCCAATAGTTCTATTGGCAAGTAATACGTATGGATTTATTCGTTTATCTCTAACATCAAAAATAAAACCACTTTTATTCTTTCCTAATCTGACTAATGGAAAATTTCTAAGAGCCTTAAACTCTTCAAATGATATTTTTCTTTTTAAAAGATAATATCGATTTTTATTTTTAAACGCCTCCTCTAATTCAGACTTATATTCTTGACGGGTTTTATCTGTAAATAAATTGCTTAAGCTTAATCCTAATGAATCTACATTGTCTTTAAACCTTTTTCCGTCTTTTTCTACCAAACCATCGGCGCCAAAATCTATATATACGTCAAAAACAGGAACAGACGTGCTTAGTATATCTCCATTCTCACTATAAATACTTCCTCGTTCAGCATTAGTAGGCATGTATTTTAAATGAAGGCTATCGCCAATACTTTTCCAGTATTTACCTTCCGCAGTTTGTATATAAAAAGCTCTTCCTATTACTAGGGACCCGAGTATAATCATGCAGATAAAGCATAAGTATACTCTCCATAATATATCCTTTTTAATTTCCAAAGCGACAAACGATATTAAACATGATTCAAAATTTAATTTTTATTTATTTCAGTTCTAGTATCACTAAGAAGCATTGGTGGTTCTTTTAGCTCCTTTAATCCAATTGGTTCTACCACTTTCAATAATTCACTCTCTTTACTCCTGAAAATAACTTCACTTTTTAATGTTTTAAATTCAAATTGAAGCTCTTTCACATTTTTTTCTGATTCTCCTATCTTTCTTGTTAGCTTATCTGAATAATGACCATTGTATATATAGCAAATGGCTAAGGTTGATAAAAAAAGTATAAACGGAATATTCTTAACTATCGTTGTATAATTAAAATATTTTTTAAGTTCAAACTTTTCGCCGGACAATCCGTTACTTTTCTTTTCTTGACTCATTGATTCACTCTATATTTTTTCTGCTATTCTCAATTTTGCACTTCTTGATCTCGAATTTATTTTTATCTCCGCTTCACTTGCCTCTATTGGTTTCTTTGTAAGAATCTTAAGCACTTTTTCCGGACGTGTTCCATAAACGTCATCAACTGCTACTTCTTCCGTCGATTCGTTTTTAAAAAAATTCTTCGCAATTCTGTCTTCTAGCGAGTGAAATGTAATCACCGCAATTCTGCCTCCACTGCTTAATAATTCAATTGACTGCTCCAACATTTCTTTCAATGCGCCCAATTCATCATTTACTTCTATTCGTAATGCCTGAAAAACCTGTGCAAAATATTTGTTTGGGTTACCCTTTACATCCGATTCAACAGCTTTTTTAAATTGATGTATTGTAGAAATTGGTGAAATATTTCTTTGCGAAACGATCTTTTTTGCCAGTGTCTTAGCATTGGTAACCTCACCATATTTTTCAAATAACTTATGCAATTGTAGTTCAGAATAGGTTTCAATAATTTTAGCTGCTGTTAGTGATTGCCTCAAATCCATTCTCATATCCAAATCAGCCTCAAACCTTAATGAAAATCCTCTATCTGGCTCATCAAACTGGTGACTAGATACACCTAAATCTGCAAGAATGCCGTCTACTTTCACACACTTGTTTACCCGCAAAAATTTATGCAAGTGCCTGAAATTTTGTTGAATAAAAACCACCCTGCTATCATTTGGTAAATTTCTTTTTGCAGACTCATCTTGATCAAAGACAAATAATTTACCGTTTTCATCAAGTCTTTTTAATATCTCTTTACTATGACCACCTCCACCAAATGTGCAATCAACATAGATGCCGCTTGATATTATATTCAATGCATGTATACTTTCTTGCAATAAAACAGGAATATGATAAGGTTGATTTGCTTCTTCTCTTGTAGTGTTGTCTGTTGTATTATTATTTACGTTCAACATACTTATCAAGAATTCTGCTTGTCAACTTTTTTATTCATTACTTCATTGGCCAAGTTGCTAAAAGCTTCTGGCGTTATTGCGTCAAAGAACTGTTGATATTTTGTTTTATCCCAAATCTCAATCTTATTTACAGCTGAAGCCAAAATGATGTCTTTATCTAATCCAGCGTATTCCATTAAACTCTTTGGTAATAAAATTCTTCCGGCAGAATCTAGTTCAATCTGAGTAGCTCCATTTAAAAAATAACGCCTGAACTCTCTAACTTTGGGGTCAAAATCATTCAGTTGACTTATTTGTTCAAATAATGGATTCCAAATTTGGACTGGATAAAGAGTAAGGCATTTTTCAAACCCACGGTTAATCACAAAAAAAGCCTTGTCCATTTCTGGAAGCTGTTTTTTGAAACCTGATGGAAGAAGAAATCTTCCTTTGGTATCGACGGTAGATTCATATTCGCCTATGAAACCTATCATGCCTGTGGTTTTGGTTGGTTAATTAAATAATCGACACAAATTAACACAATTTCCCACTTTATAACACCTATTTAATAAAAGATATTTATCCACAAATAGATACAGCTTATACGTATTGATTATCAAGCGAAAATGACCGAATTTGGAAGTATTGAATGTGAATTAGTGTGGATAATTCTAACAAATCGTGGATAACCCTAAATTATATGGCCAAAGGGATTGTAATTTTAAAAGTAGAACCTACACCCAGACTGCTTTCTACCTTGATATTGCCTTTATGTGCCTCAACAATAGTTTTTACGTAATTTAACCCTAGACCAAACCCTTTTACATCATGTATATTGCCTGTATGAGCCCTGTAGAATTTTTCAAATATCCTTTTCAATGTTTCTTTACTCATTCCAATTCCGTTGTCTTTTATTTTTATTACCAATTTCCTCCCAATATTTTCTGTTGTAATCGAGATTAATAGACCCGATTTCTTTGAATACTTTATAGCATTATCCAATAAATTGCTTAATACATTGGTAAAATGCAATTCGTCAGCCAAAATAACATCAGAAGTTGCAGAGAAATGCGTTTCAATCTTTCCATCATTTTCTTGTAAGGGTAAAATAAGATTATTGGCAGCATTTTCAATCAATGCATGAGCAGAAACTAACTTATTTGATAGCTGAACCTCTTTTCTGTCAAGAAGTGCTGCTTGAAGAATTGTTTCAACTTGTAAATTCATGCGCTTGTTTTCCTCTTTGATAATCTCAATAAAATAAGCTGATTTTGATTTATCCGTAATCACTTTTTCATTTTTCATTGCATCAACCGCTAATGAAATAGTGGCTAAGGGCGTTTTAAACTCATGAGTCATATTATTGATAAAGTCGGATTTTATTTCACTTAATTTCTTTTGCTTCAGCAATGCCCGGATTGTTAAGAAAAATGCCGTGGTAATGATTATCGTAAATATGATAGACCAAATAATAAACCACGCAATTTCCTTAAAAACAATGGCGCCTTGATTTGGAACTATTACAACTAAAAATTCTTCTTTTGTCAGATTTTCATAAGCGCTTCCCGCAGAAGGTATTAATGGAATTGCCACATTTGTATTGTGTAATGAATCAATAAAATATTTAAAAAACTGGTCACTTTGAATTTGATCACCTGTAATGCTATTATCAGATACAGCAAACTCAAAAGACACACCATCTAATAGTCTTTTATCAAACGTTTTTCTTATAATAGCATTGATTTCTTCCTTGGTAAACCTTTGAATCACAGAAGGCCTGAGTATTTCCATCTTTAACTTTTCATTGGAAAAAATCAAGTTGTTTTTTTTATTTTCCGACAAAAAATCCGACTTGTTTTCCATTAATTTTTCAGCAGCTTCTGATGTAGCTAGAAAGATATTTTCCCTTAATTGTTTCTCTTTTGTTTTTTTGGCTGTAGTTAACCACAAAAATTGAAAATAAATCAACCCGAAAAGTGAGAGACTAATTAATATGGCAATAACAGGAAATACCCTCTTCATAATGTATATTTAATTTGCAAAAATAACCTACAATCAGATTTACCTAAGATATAATTAATTTATACGCAAAACTTTAACTTTTTTAAATAAAAAAGTGTTGATTACTTTTACTTCTTTAGTCAATAATTGGTATTTTACAACAATGATCAAGCCAGTAGAAAATACATTTCTAATTGCCGACCCTTTTCTCAAAGATCAGCATTTTGTACGATCAGTGATTTATCTATGTAATCATACGGCAGAAGGAAGCATTGGATTCTCTTTAAATAAAAAATTTGATCGTCCATTAAACCAGTTAATAAACGGATTAGAGGATTTCGAAATTCCGGTTTACGTTGGTGGTCCTGTTGAAACTAATACCCTTCATTTTTTACACCAGTTCCCTGATCTAATTCCCAACAGCAATGTATTGTCAAAAGAAATTTGCTGGGGAGGTGACTTCGACATTGTAAAAAAATTAATAACAGAAAATAAACTCAACCTTCAAAAAATAAAATTTTTTATTGGGTACAGCGGATGGGCTAAAGGTCAATTAGAAGATGAGCTCAATGAAAAGAGCTGGCTAATCTGCGAAGCTAATAAGGAAATAATCTTCGAACAACCTCCAAAAGACATTTGGAAAGAAAGTGTGAAATTGCTTGGCCCAACATTTAATGAAATACTCAATTATCCATTAGACCCTCAGCTTAATTAACAATTTAAATATTTATTCAACTTGCTATTCAATATTTTAAAATTTCCTGCTAGGCTCGCCATTAAGATTTATTGCAGAAATATAAAAATTAATGATAAAAAAATTCTTACCTCAAAAGGCCCGTTGCTAATAGCATGCAATCACCCCAATTCATTTTTAGATGCGGTAATCTTAGCCACACTTTTTAAAAAACCGGTTTATTCCCTGGCTAGAGGCGATACTTTTAAAAAAAAATACGTAAGTAAATTACTTTATTCATTGAATATTCTACCTGTATACAGAATTAGTGAAGGAGTCGAAAATCTAAATAACAACTACGATACTTTTTCAAAATGCAGAGATATTTTTAAGCAAAATGGAATTGTTTTAATCTTTAGCGAAGGGCTTTGCATTAACGAATGGAAATTAAGATCCCTGAAAAAAGGAACAGCCCGGTTAGCTTTTAGCAGCTGGGAAAATAAAATCGATTTAACGATATTACCAACCGGCATCAACTATCATTCTTTTTCCTCCTTTGGAAAAAATGTACAAATTAATTTCGGAAATACTTTTAATTGGGATGACTTAGACAGGAAAAATATGGACGGACATTCTGTAAACAAATTCAATGATACACTTAAAAGCGATTTAATGAATTTGGTAGATCACATTGATTCTGCTGATTCAGATAAAATAAAAAATACTTTTTTTGTAAAGCATCCTATTTTATTAAAGATATTGCTATTTATTCCTGCATTAATAGGAAAATATATCCATAGTATACTTTATGTTCCAACTCAAAAATTCGCATGGAAAAAAGCAGGAAAAAGCGATCATTACGACTCAGTACTAGTAGGGCTTTTGTTTATTCTTTACCCAATATTTTTATCAATTATCGCGTTGCTTATTTATTTTTTATTGGGAGGATGGTATTGGATTTTATCTTTCTTTATAATTCCATTTCTTGCATGGGCATTTGTTCAGCTAAAAAAACAATTTTAAATTTAATCGAATAAATTAATACCTTTTACCTACACAAACTCCAATCCTAAGGAATCCTTCTCCATCATCAAAGTTTGACTGCTTCCCGAATTTTCTTCCACCACCAGCATACACTTCTCCTATAAAATTATTTTTCACAACCATTTTTACACCAATAGCACCTCCAAAAGCAATATTTGTCACCATTGAAGTAGAGTCAGTATTTTTACGCCAAATTGCTGCAGAATTTACTTCAAAGAAAAAACCAGCCGCCTTCTTTTGTTCACCAAAATAAATTCTAGCGTACGGCACTATTTTAAATCGTTGAGATTCTTCCTGAGCATTTAATAAAGTTGCCGAAGCAGAGACCCCTGCTCCGAAATTGTCATTAAAATACCTTTCATAACTTAATTCAGGTATACCATATATAGACAAGGCCATATTTATTCTTAATTCATTTGGTATTAATTTTTCTACTGCGTTACTGTTTTTTGAATACTTTTTATTGCTTGAGTATTTCGACTGAGCGATTGAGGAAAAACTTAGCGAAAGAATTATTATGCAGCATACTATTTTGTTCATCTTTTAATTTTTTAACGGTTAATTGTAGTACAAATTATATAAAAAAATCGAAAAGCGTTAACTTTAGGATGATATAATTTTTATTGGTACGAATTGTACAATAAAAAAATCCCGCATAAAACGGGATTCATTTTTTTATTTTTCTAATGTTATTTCTCAATTACACCTTCCACTAAGACAGTAGTACTATTGTTTAATACTTCTACAAAGCCACTTTGAATAGTGTATGAAGCAGTATTAATCTTATCTTTTAATATTTTTAAAGAGCCGGTTTTAAGCGCACTAACCAATGGAGCATGCTTGTCCAACACCTCAAATAGCCCAGCAATACCTGGCAATTGAACCCCATAGACATCGCCACTGAAAATTTTTTGCTCTGGTGTTAATATTTCTAATTTCATATGCACTAGTTAATGATTATAAAATATCAGATTTTGAGAATACTAATTATAAAAACTCATTTTTTTCTAACCCATTGATCCTGCTTAAGCTTGTGCAGCAGCCATCATTTTTTTACCTTTTTCAATTGCGTCTTCTAAAGTTCCAACAAGATTAAATGCCGCTTCTGGATATTCATCTACTTCGCCATCCATAATGGCATTGAAGCCGCGGATTGTATCTTCAATAGGCACCAACACCCCTTTTAATCCAGTAAATTGCTCTGCCACAAAGAAAGGCTGACTTAAGAAACGTTGAACTTTACGTGCTCTTGATACTACTAGTTTATCTTCATCACTCAATTCATCTAACCCAAGAATTGCAATAATATCTTGCAATTCTTTATAGCGTTGTAAAATCAATTTTACTCTATTCGCTGTATTATAATGCTCTTCCCCAACAATTTGAGGAGTAAGAATTCTTGACGTAGAATCTAAAGGATCTACCGCTGGGTAAATTCCTAAATCAGCAATCTTACGACTCAATACAGTTGTTGCATCCAAATGCGCGAAAGTAGTTGCTGGCGCAGGATCTGTCAAATCATCTGCAGGCACATATACTGCCTGTACAGAAGTAATTGAACCATTTTTTGTAGAAGTAATACGCTCTTGCATCAATCCCATTTCTGTTGCCAAAGTTGGCTGATATCCCACTGCACTTGGCATACGACCTAATAAAGCAGATACTTCTGAACCCGCTTGGGTAAATCTAAAAATATTATCTACAAAGAATAAAATATCTTTCCCTTGACCATCTCCTTCTCCATCACGGAAATATTCTGCCATTGTTAAACCGCTTAATGCTACTCTAGCCCTAGCTCCAGGAGGTTCATTCATTTGACCAAATACAAACGTTGCTTTTGACTCTTTTAATCCTTCTACATCTACCGCACTTAAATCCCAGCCGCCTTCTTCCATGCTATGCTTAAAGGCATCTCCATAATTCATAATTCCAGCCTCTATCATCTCTCTCATTAAATCATTTCCTTCACGAGTCCTTTCCCCAACACCAGCGAAAACCGAAATTCCATTATATGCTTTTGCTATATTGTTTATTAGCTCCTGAATCAACACTGTTTTTCCTACCCCTGCACCTCCAAACAATCCAATCTTTCCTCCTTTAGCATATGGCTCAATCAAATCAATTACTTTGATTCCAGTATAAAGTATTTCTGATGCTGTACTTAAATTTTCAAATAATGGAGGCTTTGCATGTATGGGACGACCACCTACTTTACTAACTTGAGGTAAACCATCAATAGCATCCCCAGTTACATTAAATAAACGTCCTTTGATTCCTTCGCCGATTGGCATCGTAATCGGACGACCTGTATCTATAACAACTGTTCCGCGAACAAGTCCTTCTGTACCATCCATCGCTACAGTTCGCACACTATCTTCCCCTAAATGTTGCTGAACTTCTAACACAAGCGTATCACCGTTTTCACGCTTCAACTCTAGCGCATTTAAAATTTCTGGGAGTTTTGAGTCTTTATCAAATTGCACATCAACTACAGCGCCGATAATTGACTTTATTTTACCTGTATTAGCCATAAAATGTATTTAGAATATGATGTATGTATTTTGGCCGCAAAGGTAAGGAATGAGCGCTGGAAATAAAAATCAAAAGGACTTTTTTTTAAACAAAAAAGACGTTTGACTATAATTTATTTTTTATCCGTTTTTATATTCGTGTAATAGACCCCGATTAATATGATAAATAGGCTAAAAACCTGCGTCCAGCCTATTTTCTCACGATATAATACCCCCCAAATAATCGCAACAAACGGAATGCCATAAGTTACCATCGATGAAAAAACAGCACCGGCCGACTTTAAAAGCTTATAAAAAAGAATATTCGCTAATGATGTGCCAAATATTCCCAATATAGCAGAATACCCCGAAGAAACTAGAACAGCATGACTGCTCAAATCAAGTGAAAAATAACCTGAAAAATAAAGCACTATACCAGCTGGAATTGCAATTAATTGCATCGCTATAGCTACAATTTGCAAAGATGGAATTTCTTTGAGATAACGTACCACTACATTGACATTTAACCCATAAAAAAAAGTAGCCAGCACTACAAAAAGAACATAATTGTAATTATAGTATTCGCCCAAATCAGATTGACTTATAAATAAAATAATACTACCAGCAAACGCAATTAAAATACCAATGACTTTTTGTATTGATGTTTTTCTTCGAAAAAATAAAACTCCCGTTATTATTACAAAAATGGGTGTCAACGAATTTAAGGCACCCGCCAAAGAACTATCTATTTTTTGCTCTGCAATACAAAATAAATATGCAGGCATTAAACTCCCCAATACGCCAGAAAAAAATATTAGATGTAATTTCTTAAACGGTATTTGCCTAAACCCTTTTATTGCAATAGGTAATAAAAATAAGCCCGAACAGACAATCCTCACTGAAGCTACCTGAAAAGCAGTTAAACTTTCCATCCCCTCTTTCATTAATATAAAACTACTACCCCAAATAAAGGAAAGCGTAATAAATAATGTCCATTTTTGAATATTATTATGCAACATGTTTGTAAAATATTAAACAAATATGAGTATTTTGAAATGAATTAACCCGATTATTTTCTTTGCCTACAATTGTAAGGCTTTTAATATTAATATTATTTTGCCATCTTTAAACACATAAATAAATATGACTTTCATTAAAGAATTTAAGCACTTTTTAGCTCAAGGAAATGTAATTAATTTAGCCGTTGCCGTAATCATAGGTGCTGCTTTTGGTTCAATTGTATCTTCCCTCGTAGATGATATCATCACTCCTTTGTTACTCACGCCGGCTTTACATGCCGCCAATGTTAATGATATCGCCAGCCTTTCATGGGGAGCAGTAAAGTATGGAAGCTTTTTGTCAGCAGTCATTAAGTTTATTATTATTTCAATTATACTGTTTGCATTAATAAAAACAATGAAAACATTCTTAAAAAACGAAACGGAAACAACTGCTAAACTATCTATATCCGAAGAGGCATTGATTGAAATACGTGATTTGCTGAAAAGCAAAAACTAACCTCGTGCATGTAGTCAAAAAAACACCATAATTTTGCCTTTCCGTGATTTGAGCTATTCCGATATTTTTTGATGGGAGTTTCTGTATACAATCTCTTATTTTCGTGGATAATTTTATTAAAAAAGAACTGTCAAATATTTACCTTTGACTCTACTATTTTAATTTTTAAAAAAACCACATTGAGCAACAGCCCATCATATCAGATTAAATTGGACCAATTTGAAGGTCCTTTTGATTTATTATTATTCTTTATTGAAAGAGACGAAATTGATATCTACAATATACCTATTACAAAAATCACAAATGATTTTTTGCATCATATTCATCAAACCGAGAAATTAAATATCGAATTAAGCAGTGAGTTTATTCTTTTCATCAGTACTTTAATGCGCATCAAAGCAAAAATGCTTTTGCCAAGAAAAGAATTAGATGCACAAGGAAATGAGATCGATCCGAGAATGGAACTGGTTGACAAAATCCTTGAATATAAAAAATTCAAAGAAGCTTCCCTTCAATTAGCAGAAATGGAAGCAGTGAGAATGCTTATGATGAAAAGAGGAAATCTGCAAAAAGAATTATCAAAAATTGGTGAAGATGCAGGAGAAGGAACAGAAATTCAAACTGTTACCATGTTTAAGCTGATGAAAGCTTTTGAAAAAGTAATTTTGCGTATTCAGCAAAGAAACAATAACCCCGTTCATACCGTTGTTCAGTATAACTATACCATGGAGGCCTGTAGGGATTTTATGCTTGACCTGTCTCGAACTGAAAAAACATTATCTTTTGAAAAACTTTTTGAAGTTTGCGAAGATCGTATTCATGCTATTTTTCTTTTCTTAAACATGCTTGAATTGGTTCAGCAAAAATATCTTCAAATAGTTATTGGAGAAGGAAGGAATAATTTCATCATTGAATACAACGAGAATAGAGAAGAAGAAATCCACAATCCACTTACTGCTGAAGATTTTAATCATTTGAATTAACATAATGGAGATTGATTTTTTTACTCTTTGATTCTTTTTGCTACTCGCATTTAATTTATAGCATATATGCATACCATCATTTACAAAGCTTCCGAAAGAGGAACAGCAGAATATGGCTGGTTAAAGCCTAATTATTACTTTAGTTTCTCTAACTATCATAATCCGAGTAAAGTACATTTTGGTGCATTGCGTGTATTAAATGATGATTTCATAATGGGCGGCGGGGCTTTTCCAACACATCCACACGATAATATGGAAATTGTTACAATCCCTTTAAGCGGTGCATTACAACACAAAGATAATACGGGAGGGGAAGGCATTATTAAAGCTGGAGATGTTCAAATCATGAGCGCTGGATCTGGCATTCAACATGCCGAATTAAATGCCTCCGAAACAGAACCCGTAACCTTGTTTCAAATTTGGCTTTTCCCTAAAGAAAAAAATATCAAACCACGATACGATCAAAGAAATTTCGATGTTATAAACAGGCAAAACAAATGGCAATTTGTTGTGTCTCCTAATAAAGAAGATGATGCGTTATGGATAAATCAACAGGCAAGATTCGCAATGACAAATTTAAGTGCAGGTAAATCAATTGAATATAATAATGGCTTTGAAGGTAATGGCGTTTTTTTAGTGGTAATAAATGGCACTGTTGAAATAGAAGAAAATATATTAAACAAAAGAGACGCCATTGGAATCAAAGAGGTAAATAAATTTATTATTAAAGCTTCTTCCGATTCAGAATTACTCGCCATTGAAGTACCTATGATTATTTAAGAAAAAAATATTATACTAATAATTTTCTCGTATTGATTTCACAAACTTCTCTACAGCTTTTCTTACCGACATATATGACCCTATTGAATTATTTACCAATACTGAAAATAACAACTTTTTATTTTTTTTGGTAATTATAATTCCACTTAATGCAACAACACTGCTTAGGGTACCAGTTTTTGCAAAAACAAATGCACTGTCTGAAATAAAATAATTTTTTAACGTGCCCTCTCCCCCCGTAGGCAAAATCGAACATAAGCGGGTGAACCCATACTCCTTAATAAGTTTGTTAAGAATGAAAATAAAATTGTTGGGCGAAAATAAATTATATCTGCTCAGGCCAGATCCATCAACCCATTTAGGATGTTGTGACATTTCTTGCAGATCTGTTTTTACTACATATTCTATCATCTCTTTATCACTAAAAAAACCTAATTTTTTATTACTGGCCATCAACAACAATTGCTCAGCATAAAAATTATCACTATTATATAGCATCTTTTTAAGTACTGAGTCTAGCCTTTGAGAATAAATATTTAGCCAGTTTATTTTCAAATTTTCTTCTTTAGTTGTAGTGGAAATATGATACCTGTTTTCTAAAAAAGAAACAGTAGTAGTAATCCCATTTGTCTCAAAAGGAATATTCGCTCTAATATCACTACCCTTTTTAGAAAAAATAACTTGAAATGAATTATCGGATTGTAACCTTTTAATTGAAGCCTCCACTTTTTCTCCATCATAAGAATAAGCAATATTAAGATCTTTAAGCAATGGAGAAACTTCTGCTGTAGTATATGAGTCATTTTCTTCTCTACTAGCTTCTATATGTAGCAAGTTGCCAAACATTGGAAATGCATTCCTTTGTGCCATATAATAGTCATTATAGTCATCCCAGGACCAGCCATGCCCATACTTTTCCGCTAAGTTTGTAGAAGTGCAAAATACAATGGGCTTGGTATTTTTACTTAAAAAATCATCAACCGGATGATGTAAAAAATCAAGATGTAAAAATGTTGGATCTCCCGTTGGTTGAACAAACAACGAATCGGCAGTTTCATAATATTTTAATCCTTCAATACTATCTCCCAAATGTTTCAAGGCTGTGTATAATGTAAATAACTTCGCGTTACTTGCTGGAATAAAATACTTATCTGCGTTATAATTAAACCAATATTTATTTGTTAATGGCTCATAAATACTTACACCAATATGTGCAGTAGCAATTGCGCTATCGAACATTAATGCCTTATTAGCTTCTTTTAAACTATTCTTTGTTGCAGCACAACTCGACAAAAAATAAATTATAAAAAAATATTGGATGCCTTTTTTCATTAACCTTTTGTATTTTCAAATCATCATATAATAGATTATCAAACTAAACGTTCCTTTCCAAAGCCCTTAACCATCTTTCTGGCATTTCATTCTTACTTGCTATTTTATAATCTTTGTAACTACAGGCAATAAATTTTTTATCGGGCAATTGCATCCACCATCTATTGGATCTTTTGCTTTGGAGAAAAAGGGTATCCGTCTCTGAAAAAAATGTATGAAATTCATTAAAGGCTGATGTCTCTTTTAAGCTAGGCTCTTGCTTTCCCTTACTTTTTCCATCAATGAAATACCAAATCATTTGAGAAATTTGCTTGGCAGTTAAATTGTTATTATCCTGATCTGAAAAATACCCATAAATTCCAAACGTGTTAAGATTTCTGCTATAACCGGCATATTGCGACAAAACACAAGCTTCTTCTCCTGAAAAACCATTTGGACTTTGATTGTTTGATGGAGCATCCGCACTCTTAATTGCAGCAATGTCAAAACTTAATAAATTAGAGTTGCGAATTACTGGTTCCATTTCTTCAATCTCTTCTTTTACAATCCCTAATCGATAACAATCAAAACGTAATTTATCCATTGTTTCAAGCAAACGAGGATGTACAAAATAACTTTGAAATCCAATATGATTATAATGCCTTACCATATTAGGTTCACTCGTAAGCATTTCTAATAAAAAGTTTTCGTTTTTAATCACACTATCTCCTCTTAAATCTATCAGTGAATCAATGCAAGATGCTTCTATAATTTGATTCAATTCTTTATACGCATAGTATTGTGCCAATGTTACATCATGAGATCCTCCAATAATAACAATGGTTTTTCCTATTCTCATTAACTCAACCAACACTGTCTTTAAAGCTGCGTAGCTGTCTTTTAATTCTGATCCGGCTTTTATATTGCCAATATCTGCAATAACGATTGAACTATGCCAATAATGCAGCTGATACAATTGTTTTCTTATCTTATTTGCTGCATGACTTTTTGAAGAATAAACACCAGCGCCTCGGGTTTCATTTATCCCTATAATTACGATATCAACCTGAGAAAGATCAGGAATATCTCGCTCAAATAATAAAACATTTTTACCTAATTGTCCATCATTGAATCCAATATCTTCATTAATTTCCAATAAATCTATAGGGGATAAAAAATCAGAAAGGTCATGCATAATCTTAATTTATACAAACCTACTTCATTCGATTCAAATACATATTAAGATTAATGATTTTTTTCGTGTAAATCTGTTGTTACATTTTGTAACTTTGCATTTAAGTTGATACAATTATTTTTTAGTAACTATTAAAGAATCTTAATGGGAGATAAACAAGAAATACTTCAGGAAGTTGTCATAAAATTCGCTGGAGATAGTGGAGATGGCATGCAGTTAACCGGTAGTCAATTTACTAATAATACCGCTTTACTCGGATTAGATTTAGCGACCTTTCCCGATTTTCCTGCCGAAATTCGTGCTCCTATAGGCACTTTGCCTGGAGTAAGTGGTTATCAACTTAGATTTAGCAGTGATAGAATTTATACGCCTGGGGATGAATGCGATGTATTAGTAGCTATGAATGCTGCTGCCTTAAAAGTTAACTTATCGGCCCTAAAAAAAGGAGGAAAAATCATCGTTAATGTGGATGGTTTTGATTCCAAAAATCTTCGATTAGCCAATTATCCAGATGGAATAAATCCTATCGAAGATGACAGTTTAAGCAATTATGAAGTCATCCGAATTGATGTCACAAAAATGACCAGAGAATCGCTGAAGGATTTTACAATGGGTACAAAAGAAAAAGACAGAGCCAAAAATATGTTTGTGCTTGGATTTTTATATTGGATGTACAACCGCGATTTGGATAATACGCTAAACTTCTTGAAAGAAAAGTTTTCAAAAAGAGCCGATATTTTAGAAAGCAATATTAAAGTATTACAAGCTGGTTATAATTATGCTGATACTACTGAGACTTTCACCAGCAGATATTCTGTTGCGAAAGCTAAAATGGAGCCAGGCATATACCGTTCAATAATGGGTAATCAAGCGTTGGCATATGGATTAATTGCTGCTTCTCAAAAAAGCGAATTGCCTTTATTTTTAGGCACATACCCAATTACACCAGCTTCTGATATTTTACACGAATTAAGCAAGCACAAGTCTTTTGGTATAAAAACTTTTCAGGCCGAAGATGAAATTGCTGCCATAACTGCGTCTATAGGTGCTAGTTATGGTGGTTCAATTGGAGTTACCTCTACCTCCGGACCAGGTATGGCTTTAAAGTCTGAGGCAATGGGATTAGCTGTAATGCTTGAATTACCATTGGTAATTTGCAATATTCAACGCGGAGGACCAAGTACAGGCTTACCAACAAAAACAGAACAAAGCGATTTGCTTCAGGCATATTACGGTAGAAATGGAGAATGCCCTATGCCAATAATAGCTACATCAACCCCAAGTGATTGTTTTGATGTAGCATTCGAGTCTGTTAAAATTGCTATACAACATATGACACCGGTAATATTGTTAAGTGATGGATATATTGCTAATGGAGCTGAGCCCTGGAAATTTCCTCAGGCAGCAGGACTCCCTTTCATTCCAGTTAAATTTAAAACGAAACTTGATGATGGTGAATTAAAATTTACGCCCTATTCAAGAAATGAAAAATTAGCAAGACCATGGGTAACACCTGGTACACCTGGATTAGAACACAGAATAGGCGGACTTGAAAAACAAAACATAACTGGAAATATTAGCTATGATCCTGAGAATCATCAATTAATGGTTAATCTAAGGCAGCAAAAAATTGATGATATTGCCCAACATATCCCTATGCAAAAATTAGATAGTGGATTAGATAAAGGTAAAGTATTGGTAATTGGATGGGGCAGCACCTATGGCGCAATAAAAAGTGCCTGCTTAGCTTTACAACAAGAGGGTTTGGCTGTTTCGCATGCCCATATACGTTATATTAGACCATTGCCCAAAAATCTAGGTGACATTATTAAAAATTTCGACCAAGTACTAATCCCAGAAATAAATAATGGGCAATTAATAAAAATTATCAGAGATATTTATCTAGTTGATGCGAAAGGTTACAATAAAATAATGGGAATCCCGATAACAAAAGGTGAGTTAATTACAAAAATCAGAGAGCTGTTATAAAAACTTATTAAATAATGTTCATTAGTCTCTTTGACTACTTAACATTATTCCGATTTTTATGTTGAAAGAAAAATAACTATCGTTATGAGTGGGGTCGCCCCTTTTCTTTCCCTCTGCATCACTTGGATCAAAATTTGATCCCTGACTATACCAAGCAAGTACATTATCGTATTTAGAAGTAGTGCCATTAGCGTCTAAAAAGCCGTACGCGAGTGCTTGTTGCTTAAAGGGGACCTCATCACTTCCACCCCCATAGATACTCGTTGAAACATATCTTGTACTTACATCATCTAAATAATCAGTCGAAAGCATTCTATACACAAATTCTGACCTGATTTTTACAATGGGAGAAACTTCAAACTTAACTCCAATCCCTAAGGGAATATTTGTCTGCTTTAAACTGTACAATTCTTTGCCATCATAAAACCCCTGTCCTTCAGTTCTTAATGGCTGCAAATCAATTAATCTTCCATTTAAATCACCTTGTGGATTGAATGAATAATACCCTATACCACCTAATAGATAAGGTGAAAATATCGGAAGAGAAGACTCTCTACTATCTTGATTTACTAATAAATTTTTAGGATAGATCTCGGCAAGAATTGAGAACTCTGTTATTTTACTTTTAAAATTCAAATTCCTGTTATATCTAGCATTTGAAATATCAGTAACGGGAACTGATTTTAACACATTGTCATTCGCCATGATATTACCAAAAACTGCTTCTAGTCTAATTCCAAGGGAATTTCTATATAAACAAGTTAAATAAGCCCCTACACAAGAGGCAGTTTTTCCGATGTTTAAATCTTTTGCATTTGATTTCCCTATTCCTTTATTTCCTCCTAAATCAGTAAGACAATTCATCATTCCAATAGAAATGCCTGCTTCAGCTGACGTACCAGTATAATAATTACTTGAATAATCTTGGGCACTTGCTGTACTTCCAAAAAACAAGGGGAAAAAACTGATAAATAAACTTAATTTTTTCATTAAATAATCCACTTTTACCTTAATACAAAATACTGAATAATAATACTCTACAAATTAAATGAAATTTATTGAATATTATTTGTGGTTGAATGGTTTTCTTTAAAATACTTACAAACATGATTCAAGCCGCAATTGTCACATTTTGGCTTTCTTGCAGTGCAAGTGTACCTCCCATGAAGAATAAGCCAATGATGTGCTTTATATATTAATTCTTTAGGAAAATAATTAATTAGTTGCTTTTCTGCTTTTGCCGGGGTTTTAGCATTTGTAGTAAGTCCAATTCTTGCACTAACCCTGAATACATGTGTATCTACAGCCATATTAGGTTGGTTATCAATTACCGATGTAATTACATTCGCTGTTTTTCTTCCAACCCCTGGCAATTTCATTAAGTCGGCTACATTCATTGGTATTAACCCACTAAACTGGTCTTTTAGCATATTAGCCATTCCAATCAAATGCCTCGTTTTATTATTTGGATATGAAATACTCTTAATTATATTAAAAAGATCATCAAACTTGGCTCTACTCATTTTTTCAATATCTGGATATTGAAAAAATATTTTAGGTGTTACCAAATTGACTCTTTTATCAGTGCATTGGGCTGATAATATTACAGCAACAAGTAATTCAAATGGATTTTTATAAGCCAACTCCGTTTCTGCTATTGGATTGTTCTTTTTGAAGTATTCAATAACTGCCTGATATCTTTCTACTTTTTTCATAAAAAAACCCGTCTCTTTATGGAGGAAACGGGTAAGATTTTAATATATTATTCTTTATTTATGCTAATTTTAATATACTTTCAATTGTTTGATTGCTAGGCGAATAACTTACTTTTTTCATTTCCTCAATAGTCTGTAACAACATCTCATATTCTTCTTTTACACTCCAATCAGTTTCTAACGCTTTTTGTATGCGAATATTCTGTTCATTAGTAGTTTCATTGTACAAAAACTGTATCAACTCCTCCGTTCCAATAGTTTGCATAATCTTTTCTTTGTATAATTAAAAATCCAATCTAACCTAAAACGAATTTCAGGCAGAAAAATTGTGTACATCTTATTTATTTTACTCATTGGGCTTTACTATAAAAACATCCTCATTGTCTTTTTTCATCATATATTTTTCTCGGGCATACGTTTCAATTGTTTCTGCACTTGTTTTTAATTGACTAAGCTCAATTCTAGTTTCTGTTATTTGATTGTTTAAATTAGCTTCACTTTGCTGGAGGTTTTTTAGCTTTTCTTTTTTAGAAGCAATGGTGTTCCAATCTTTTGGATCAAAAAAGCTCATCCATACAATAAAAAAAACTAAAGCTAAAAAAGATTTATTCTTTGCTATTTTCTTAAACCTATTCATTTTATAAAAAAGTTGATACAATTTACTATTTCTTCGATTAATAATCAAGAAATAAAACTTATTATTATTTAAAAGCTTTTAATGACCAAATTTAATGCCCCCTTTTGGATAAATTCCACTTTCTCCTAGTATTTCTTCAATCCTGATTAATTGATTATACTTTGCCATTCTATCACTTCTCGATGCTGAACCAGTTTTGATTTGACCACAATTCAAAGCAACGGCTAAATCTGCGATTGTACTATCTTCCGTTTCACCACTTCTATGACTCATTATAGTATTATATCCATTTTGCTGCGCCATCGTTACAGCATTAATTGTTTCTGTTAGTGTACCAATTTGATTCACTTTTACCAATAATGCATTTGCTGTTTCATCTTTAATGCCTCTTTCCAATCTTTTTACATTGGTTACAAATAAATCGTCACCAACTAATTGACATTTTTTCCCAATAGTTTCTGTCAGCATCTTCCATCCCTTCCAATCATCTTCTGCCATGCCATCCTCAATCGAAATAATAGGATATTGTTTTACCCAGCTTTCCCAATATTTAACAAGCTGCTCGCTTGTCATTTTTTTTCCGTCACTTTTGTGAAAAATATATTTTTTTTCTTTTGCATTCCACAATTCACTATTCGCCGCATCCATCGCAATAGCTATTTGACTTCCTGTTTTATATCCTGCTGCCTGAATAGCTGTCAATACCATTTCTATTGCCTCTTCATTACTTTGGATATTTGGCGCAAATCCACCTTCATCTCCAACATTTGTACTAAACCCTTTTTTCTTTAGCACTATTTTTAATGCATGAAATATTTCAACTCCCCATTGTAGCCCTTCGCTGAATGTTTTTGCTCCAATCGGCATCACCATAAATTCTTGGAAATCTATTTTATTATCCGCATGCGCACCTCCATTTAAAATATTCATCATAGGAATAGGCAGCATTTTTGCATTCGTTCCGCCAATATATCTATACAAAGGAAGCTTTGCTTCAAGTGCTGCAGCTTTTGCTACGGCCAAACTAATAGCAAGCAATGCGTTGGCACCCAACTTACTTTTATTGTCTGTGCCGTCCAATTTAATCATCATGGCATCTATCCCTGTTTGATCTGCCACATCCCAGCCTAATAAATGCTCACTTAATATTGTGTTCACATTTTTGACCGCCTTTAATACACTTTTACCACCATATAATTTCTTGTTGTTATCTCTTAATTCAACAGCCTCATGAATACCAGTACTTGCGCCACTTGGAACGGCCGCTCTTCCCAGACTTTCATTTTCTGTTATAACATCCACTTCAATGGTTGGATTTCCTCTGCTGTCTAAAATTTGTCTTGCGTGAATCGATGCAATGTAACTCATGATTTTTTTATTTTTCTAGTTGGTCAATGTTTTGAATATCTGTTCTAAATTTTGTTTTTCGCTATTTAATGAAATAATATTGATGTCTCTTTCTATACTTATTTCAAGCAACTGTCTTCTCATAACTTCCGGATGGGAGGTTTCAATTGTAAAGGTAGAATCAGGAAAATCTTTTATGCTTAACACTTCTTTTAAATTTTGCAGCATATCCATTGATACAACTTCCTTGAATTGAATTGTCACATAATGATTGCTTGAATTATTTAATTGTAAGTTATTAAGCTGATCGTCAGCAACTATTTGACCTTTATGAATGATGACAACTCGATTACAAATAGCTTCAACTTCTTGCATGATATGTGACGAAAAAAGAATCGTTTTTGTTAAGCCAAGTTTTTTAATTACTTCCCTTATTTCAATAATTTGATTAGGGTCCAATCCTGATGTTGGCTCATCTAAAATTAATACCTCCGGATCATGAACAAGAGCTGCAGCTAACCCTACACGTTGTTTATACCCTTTGCTCAATTGACCTATTTTCTTATTTACTTCTTTTTGTAACCCCACTAATTCAATTACTTCTTTTACTCTTTTGAATTTTTCATCTATTTGATGAATTTCAGCAATGAAAATTAAATACTCTCTAACATACATATCAAAATACAAAGGGTTTGCCTCTGGCAAATAGCCTATTTTCTTTTTTGTATTGCAACTATTTTCTACAACAGATTCTCCACACACGTCTATATTACCGCCATCCGCAGTTATATAACCTGCAATCATTTTCATTGTGGTTGATTTCCCCGCTCCATTGGGACCAAGAAATCCAACAATCTCTCCACTATTTACTTGGAATGAAATATTATTTACGGCTTTTTGGCTGCCAAATGTTTTTGTAAGATTAGAAACTGATATGGACACCTAAAGGATATTTAATTAATTATTTACTTGGCGGTTTTTGTGGTCCGCCCTGAGGTGGCCGTTGTTGATTACGTTGCTGAGGTGGACCTGGCCTATTTCTATTAAAACCTTGTTGGGGACCTCTATTTCCGCCTCCTTGAGGAGGACGTTGTTGACCTTGAACTGGAGTTCTTTCTTGAGAAGGTCGCTGTTGCCTTATTTGCTGACCACGCTCCTTATCTCTTCTTTTTCTTGTTGTTTTTTCTAAACTCTTTAAACTTATTTGTCCTACTAAATCTGCATACTCTGGTTCAACTTCTTTTGGTTTTCCAGTAATCACTTCAACTGTTTCAAGTTCTTCTGGCTTAACACCTTGCTTATTTTGAGCCTTAATTCTTTTTACAGTTTCAATACTTAATGGATAATGTTTACTACTATCCGACATCGTATACCACATGATATTTTTAAAAATATCTTTCTTAATTAAAAAAGCTCTCCCTCTAGCCATTTCTAATGTATCAGCATCGTTTGGAAAAAATTGCAACGCGTCTAAATAAGTATCTAATTCATAATTCAAACAACATTTAAGCCTTCCACACTGACCACTTAATTTCGTCTGATTAATACTTAAATTTTGATAGCGTGCTGCATTTGTGTTTACGCTTTTAAAATCGGTTAACCAGGTACTGCAACATAATTCGCGACCGCAACTTCCAATTCCGCCAACTTTTCCGGCTTCCTGACGGGCTCCAATCTGACGCATTTCGACTTTTACTTTAAACTCTCCAGCATACAACTTTATCAATTCTCTAAAATCAACCCTATCATCTGCTATATAAAAATAAGTTGCTTTTTTGCCGTCTGCCTGAACTTCAACTTCTGCCATTTTTAATTCAAGCTTTAACTGACGGGCTATTGCTCTACTTCTAATGAGCATTTGAGGCTCTCTAGCTTTTGTTTCCATCATCTTTGCAATATCTTGATCAGTTGCTTTGCGAAGAATTTTTTTTATCTCAGGACTTTTCTCGTCGATGTTATTTTTTTTCAATTGAAGTCTTACCAATTCTCCAGTAAGATTTACCATGCCTACATCAAACCCTCCCGAACCTTCAAGAGCCACCATTTGACCTTTTTCAAAATAATGAACCGTTGTATTTCGAAAATAATCTTTTCTACTTCCATTATTAAACGAGATTTCAACAATACGACAACTGCTTTCAGGGTCACTGAAAGGTAAGTTTGCCAACCAATCATGAACGTTCATTCGATTACATCCGCCACTTGAACAATTACCATGACTTTGACATCCACTTGGAGCTCCGTCTTTACTCGTACCACAACTTCCGCAACCCATATAAATAATTATTTTAATAATTTAACAACTTTGAGAATGGCTCATTCGAACCCACTTTCTTTTCACCTACTCAATTTACCAAAATTACTGCATTGTTACTAATAATATGATATAACTTAATGGTTAAAGCATGAAAAAGCAATTTTGCATTAGCATTTCTTTCAATATGATAGCTTGCAGCATCTAATTCTTTTATGATAGCTTCTTGCTGATTGATATTACAAAGCTTATTTAATCGAATAGCAAAATCATTGGAAGTTGAAATTGCAGCACTTTCTTGATTTTCGATAGAAATCATATTCAGCTTAATAGCATCTTGCAATAAATGAATAAAATACTTAAAAAATTGTTTTTGTTTTTCTCTTCCTATTTTACTGATGTCTTCAATCCATTTTACTTGAGCCACAGGACCCGTTTTTAATATGCTATTAAGCCATTCTCTCAATAATATTTCCCAATCATTATCCGCATGCTGCAATTGCTGTAATGCTTCATGATAATTTCCTTCACTAACTCTAGCTATTTGATCTGCTTTTTGAACAGCAATCCCTTCTCTTAATTCTAGTGCAGCCTCAATGTCTATTCTTTTTAATAGCGGTATTTTTATTAATTGTGTTCTAGATAAAATAGTTTGAAGTATATGCTGATCATTTTCTGCAACAAAAATAAATACAGTATTAGGTGGAGGCTCCTCAATTAATTTCAACAGCCTGTTTCCCTGAAGCCCCAATAATTCAGGCATCCACATAATCAAGAATTTATACGTCGACTCAAAGCTTTTTAAACTAAGCTTTCTATTAATATCACCACATTCATGGACTGTAATATTTCCCTGTTTATTTTCAGCACCAATCGACTGAAGCCAGTCATATGAATTTCCATAAGGATTTGAATCTATGAAAGTTCTCCATTCATTTATAAAATCTGTACTGATTGGTTTATCACCGCTTTTTCTTGAAATAACAGGATATGAATAATGAATATCCGGATGGATCATTTTTGCTGATTTGATACAGGCTGAACAAATGCCACATGAATCATTCTTATCCCCATTATTTTCTTTAGCCTCATTTGATTCATCAGCAAACAGATCGAAATCTGAATGTGTATTTAATGATTTACCATTAATCTTTTCGCATACCAAATACTGAGTAAAAGCTCTTGCCAATGAAAGAGCACCACTTCCCTCTTTACCCAAAAACAAAAGTGCGTGACTCAGCCTGTTTTGCTGAATCATATGAATTAATTGATGCTTTACATCTACTTGTCCGATTATATCTTTAAACTGCACACTGCAATTTAAATTAAATTATTTCTGAAGTGACAATAATTATTCGCCAATTTTATAAAAGTGAAACTATTTCTTCACTCATTGGAGAAACACTGCTCTCATATTTTTTTATAATAAATCCAGTTTCATCTATTAAAAATTTATTGAAGTTCCATTTTATTGTAGCATCCAAAACACCATTCTGCTCTTTTTGAGTTAAATACTGATAAATAGGCGACATATCTTTGCCTGTTACTGAAATCTTAGCGGCCATAGGAAATGTAACTCCATAATTTTTGGTACAAAAAACATGAATGTCTGCATTTGATCCTGGCTCTTGACCACCAAAATCATTCGCAGGAAATCCCACCACCATCAACTTCTCTTTATATAAATCAAATAATTCTTGAAGTTGCTTATACTGCGGCGTGTATCCACAAGCTGAAGCAGTGTTTACTATCAATATTTTTTTTCCTTTAAATAAGGAAAAATCTATTATTCCTCCATCAATTCGTTTTACTTTAAACCGATGTATTGAAAAAATAGTGCCCTCTTTTTTATTACCCATATCATGCTGATTTATTATTGATGTCTTTTTTTCTGTTGTTGAAATGCTTTGTAAAAACAAACAGGAAATCATTAGTATTTTTACCATTTGGTGTTTTTTTATTGTGAATAAATTTGATGTAATCCTTTTTGCTATTGTTTTTCATAACATCCAATATCTGTAGCTATACCGGAAATTCTTGGATTATTGTCTAAATCTACATTAAAGAATGTATTTGTGCCCTTATCAATTCCAGGTGCTAAAAGATCTTTATTGGTTCTAAAAACAAAAATATTATTCAAAACATCTATGCTATCAAATAACGGATTTTGGTTCAATGTACAAGCATTGCTTATAGAATTTGAAGGATCTATTGAATTTTTCAGAAGACAATGATCAAATAAAATATCAAAAACGCCACTACCTTCTTTGGTGACAAAAATTTCATCTTGGATTACATTATCATCGCCCCAAAAAATACAATTTTTAAATGTAGCCCTGATGTCTGGAATAATAGAGCTTGAACTTTGTAAATCATAATTACTTAATTGCAATACAGGATTCGAATGAAATGAAAACAATGTAGAATATGAAACCATTGTGCAATTTGTAAATTCATAAAACCCTCCTCGTTGGATTTTTACATTTTGGCCGCAATTAGAAATCAGCGTATTGTCAATCGTTAAATTGCTATTATTTGAAAAAATGCCGCATTCCGAAGCGTTATCGATAATACATTGTTTTAGAATTAATTTAGTACTACCATTGATAGAAGGTTCAAAAAGTGTTATTGCAGATGTGGCATTTTTAATGACAGAAAAGTTTAATTGATTATTTTTACTGCTATTTCGAAAATAAAATCCGGGCCAACTTGCAGGCAAATCACGATATGGTTTATCTAATCTATCTCCAGTAAAAATAACTTGCTTATCTTTTTCACCAAAGACTTGCAAAGTTCCATCAACCAAAATGGCCGCGTCTGCATGCGCATATATATTACATCCACGCTGAATAATCAATGTAGCCGTTGAATCTATTTGAAGTTGACCAAGTATCACATAAGGTAAATCGTTAGTCCATACAACATTTCCCATAATTTTTTGATTTCGAAGAAAATGCGCGTTCTTTCCAAATGCTTCTAATTGGATTAATTTATTATTCCCGTTATAACTAATAAGTATACTGTCATTTACCATAAAGGGCAATTGAGCAGCAGTAGGATTTATTGTAACAGATACAAATACATATATACTGTCATTAGCAGCTATTTCCATATCATGAATTTCAGACGTTGCTAGTCCATTTATATTTAGATGAAATGCCGATTTCGCCCCTCCCATTAGTTTAATGGTTGACAATAAAATCTTTTGCTTGTTGTTATTTATAATTTTAAAAGATTGAGTAAAAGATCCAAGCGAAGTAAATACGGTATCAAATCGGATTGTATCTGCTTGAATATCAATAAAAGCATCCTGACTTAATAAAAATTTGTCTTTTTGACAAGAATATAAAAATATAAGCACAATGGATAAAAATATGGCGCTATTTTTAAATACTTTATTCATTTATCAAATGTAGTTTTTTTTTCTGCTTCAAAAAGAAAGAATTATTTTGTTGCAACTGCCAGCGTAGCGATATTCAAATTAGTTGATGGGATTTTTAAAATTTTTCTTCCACAAGATTCTAAAGTTGATCCTGTAGTAACAATATCATCCACTAATAATATATTTTTTCCTTCTAACAGTTTTTCATTTTTTATATCAAAACTACCTTCTACATTTAGCCATCTTTCTGGTCTTTGTTTTCTTGTTTGTGTTTCTGTAAATCGATTTCTGAATACAATATTTTCCAAAACAGGCACCTTTAATATTGGAGAAATGCCATCGGCAATAATTACAGACTGATTATATCCTCTCTTTTTTTCTTTATCGATAAACATTGGCAACGGAATAATAACATCTATATTTAAAAACCGACCACTTTTTAAAATCGATTCTCCTAATAACCCACCCAGAAAAACGCCAATTTCTTTACTCCCCTTATATTTTAATTGATGCAGTAAGTGTTGGATGATTTTTCCTTTCGAAAAATAAAATTCACTATGTGCGGCTGCAATATCTAATCTACCGGCAAATATTCTTTCCGTTAAATTATTAGGATGCTTCGCAAAGTCGGTTCTGGGTAAGTTGTTTAAACAATGAAAACATAATAATTGCTCTTTTTTTAAATTATCATATCCGCATGATTTACAAAAGTGAGGGTAAAAAAGGTGTAACGCATCTTCTACAAGCGAGGCTAATGATAACATAAACGGATTGAAGCGAATTAAAACAATAAATTATATAATTCTTCCACTTTACCTAATGAAATTATTTCAATGGTAGATTTAATATTATGTAAAGATTTGGCATTGTATTTACTGACCACAATCTTTTCAAATCCTAGTTTCTCCGCTTCTGCAATTCTTTGTTCAATTCTGTTGACTGCTCTTATTTCTCCACTTAATCCAACTTCTCCAGCAAAACAAATATGTTGTGGCAAAGGAACATCCTCATAACTACTTAACAATGCAGATACAATTGCCAAATCCAAAGAAGGGTCTTCTACTTTGATACCACCAGCAATATTTATAAAAACATCTTTTACACCGAAATGAAATCCACCTCTTTTTTCTAATACAGCCAATAATAATTGTAATCTTCTTAAATCAAATCCGCTAACGGTTCTTTGTGGAGTTCCATAAACACTTTGCGTAACTAGTGCTTGTGTTTCAATCAATAAAGGCCGCATGCCTTCAATTGTTGCGGCAATGGCAATCCCACTTAATTGATCTTCTTTATTTGTAATTAATATTTCACTTGGATTACTTACGGCACGCATGCCTTGCCCAGTCATTTCATAAATGCCTAATTCTGAGGTAGAACCGAATCTATTTTTTAACGTCCGCAAAATCCGATAGGCATAATGTCTGTCTCCCTCAAATTGAAGAACCGTATCTACCATATGTTCTAATATCTTAGGACCAGCAATATTTCCTTCCTTTGTAATATGTCCAATTAAAAACACAGGCGTGTTTGTTTCTTTTGCAAATCTTTGTAATTCAGCAGCACATTCTCGAATCTGACTAACACTACCCGCAGATGATTCAACAAAAGGAGATTGTAAGGTTTGAATAGAATCAACTATAACCAAGGCAGGTTTTAATTTTTTAATCTCTTTAAATATTACCTGAGTATCTGTTTCGGTTAACAAAAAAAAGTTTTCATTTTTTATTCCTAATCGATCTGCACGCATTTTAATTTGTTGTTCACTTTCTTCCCCACTAACATATAAAGTAATGATGTTACTTAATTGCAAGCCATTTTGAAGAAATAAAGTAGACTTTCCAATACCCGGTTCACCAGCAACCAAAACAATACTTCCTAAAACAATTCCACCTCCTAAAACTCTATTAAGTTCTACATCTGCTGTTTCTATTCTTTTTTCTTCAGCACTCACCACTTCATTCAATGCTATTGTTTTTATTTTAGAGGTGCCATTATACTCTTTCCATTCATCTTTTGAATTTTTATCGTTACCCTTAGAAATAATTTCTTCCACAAAACAATTCCATTGAGCACATGATGGACATTTACCTAACCATTTTGCACTTTCATGACCACAATGCTGACAAAAAAAAGAAGATTTAGTTTTACTCATAGCGTAAATGTAAATTCAAATATGCTAAAGAAAAAAAAGTAAAATTTATTTTTAAAAAAATTCTCGACTTATAAAAAATAAAAACAGAAATAAAAGAAAGAAAAAATCAGAAACGATTAAGAGGAGAGTTGCATTAAAGTAAAAGGGTTAGCATTTCTGCTAACCCTTTATACTTACTAACCCATTAAATTCTACTGCTAAATTACAAACTGCAGACACAAAAAAAAATAAAATTTTAAAATTGTGAATAACTATTTAGCCTTAAAGTGTCATATTATTTCATTTATTGAACTTGCGTATTTAATTATTTATCAATTAGTTATGATTTTT
>Ga0214921_10001315_pt1 | contig 42902 bp, 39 predicted proteins | sample LL1505_MetaG_FD_177992 | JGI IMG/M metagenome (GOLD analysis project Ga0214921, IMG submission 177992) | Freshwater microbial communities from Lake Lanier, Atlanta, Georgia, United States - LL-1505 | ecosystem: Environmental > Aquatic > Freshwater > Lake | place: USA: Georgia | collected...
TTCCTACGCATGCAACGAGCAGTGAGCTTAAAATCAGTTTACAGAAGAATATTGACCTAAGTGAAATGCAATATGGTCTGATACTGGAGCAGGTACAGTCAGTATACGGCTCATTCATCAGTAGTCTTGAATTTATAGTCAAAAATAAGGAATCACCAAGAGTGAGTGTAGCCGATGTCATTTCCCGTGTTGATGACGCTCATCCTCAAAGCCTTTCCGGGGTCTGGGGTAGAATCCGCACGGGGCTGATTAGAACCTGCGGCGAAGGGATAGATCGTAACTGGTTTTCAAAACTTAAAGTAAATGTTGACGAAGAAAGAGGAGAAATAAAACTGCGAGCTCCAACTTTGTTTATCAGGGACTGGGTACAGCAGAATTATCAGCACTTGCTTGAGCAGTTCTGCAATAAAGAAAATTACCGCTTAATGGAGGTGTGCATATGAGTTCATTCTGCAGGCAAGTCCTTGTAGCTCTTGTAATACCCACCCTGATTATTGTAGGGGTTAACGGCATGGTATTTGCTGCCGGTGTTAATCCGCAAATTGCCAACATTAGTTACTGGTATGGCGACGATGATATTAGAGCAGTCATTAAAAGCCGTCTTGGCGATAGTGTATATATTGCCCCTGCAGTGCCGAACAACTCTGAATTAATCAGGGCTTCAGCAGCAGCAGCCTTGCTTGAGGCACAAGCAGGAAAACCTGCACTGATACCGGTAAATCTGAACAATAATCACTGGACGGGAATTGCAATCAGGGCAAAAGCTGACGGTAATATTATCGTATTTTACAACGATTCTTTCGGTACTCCTATTGGTGGGGTAGGGAGTGAGAGCGGTCAGTACATCGCAGCCATAAAAAGTATTTTACCGACTGCGGAAATCGTTGATCTTCGAGTTCATCAGCAGAATGACGGATCTAGTTGCGGAGCATTTACTGCTGAGAATCTGATAGCTTTAGCCGGCCTAAATCAGGTAAATCTGACCCCTGAAGCAGCAAGAGAGTTACTTGCAAAAATTAACGATGCACGAACCATCCGTATTCTTCAACTTGGAAGCCTCGAGGCAAAAATAATAACAGCTGCTGAAATAATAGCAGGAAGTATGGCCGGCAAGTATGCGGAAGCAGTGAGCGGAGTTGCCTTTTCTGATATGGCAAATTTTGCCGGTGCTACAATGGACAGACTTACACATCTGTATTTGATTGATTCCGGCAATATGGGTGTATCTAGCGGAGAGGGAGAATCAGATTATGGCTTATGGATCAAGGGAAACTATGGAAGCGGTACATTCAAACCTCAGAATTCGCTTGCGATAAAGCAGAAAACTACAGGACTATCTATCGGTTTTGACGGTAAGTTGGATGACGATACCATTATTGGTATTGCTTTAAATCATAACCAGACAAAACTTAAGCCAAAATCCGCTTCTGAAATTGTAGTAAGTAATATCAGTAATAATGCCGGTAGCAAGTTTAGCGGGGATATCAGATCACTTATCGGTAGTTTTTACGGAAGTATCAACATGAGTGAAAGGTTGGTACTCAGCGGTGAGGCTAGGATCGGTCAGGTTGACGCTAAAATGAATTATCAGTCCTTGCTTAATGGAAATAGCAGATTCAAGTTAAAAGGGGAGTTACTTGGAGGGTCGCTAGCAGCTGATTATTATTACCCTATAGGTAAACTCTTTCTAGTACCAAACTTTGGCGTTTCCTATGAGACCGTAAGATTCAAGGGCAAAGATCAGGGAAATTTAAAGATTGGCAAGCTGATTATCAGGAAACCTGCAATTACGGGAGGAATTGCTCTAACAGGCGTTTTTGAAATTGGAGAATGTCAATTAATTCCTGAAATCAGAGCAGGTTATGAAGCAGGATTTTCTGTTAAATCAAACAGACTAAAGATAAGCAATAGCGGTGGTATTCCTCTTTCTGATTACAGGATACCTGTGCCAAAGGATACATATAGACTTGGAGCAAGTATGGGCATTTCTTTTTCAAGATTTGAGGCAAGTGCCGGTTATGAGAGAACTGGTTACAAGCGTTACTCAGGGAATAGCTTTTATGGAAAGCTGCGGATTAACATTTAACAAAGGGAGAAACAATCATGGAGAACAGAGGGGAAGAAATCAAAGAACTACTTAATCATATTCTCAATAAACTTGATCGGTTAGAGCAAAAAATAGAAAGGCAGGAAGAGGATATAAGAATCTTTCTTACTAGTAGAGATTCAAGTTATGAACCAAGTAGCCTGTTCCTTGCCCAGCAAAAGGCAACTAGAACTTCAGTAGAGTTACTTAGGGAAGAGATCGAGGAGCTGCATCAGGTAATTAGGGTGATTTTGAAGTAAAAATAAAAAATAAGGAAGGAACAATAATGGGAAGAAAAAACAGTAATTTAGAGAAAATCGATAAATTCATTGGCCAGAAAATCTATTCCCTGCGGTTAGCAAAAGGGCTACCCCGCCAGCAATTATCAAAAGTAATCGGTGTTACTCACCAGCAGCTACAGAAGTATGAAAATGGAACTAATCGGGTTGCTGCTTCAAGGCTGGTATTAATCGCTAATGCTCTAGAGCAGAAGGTAACATATTTTTACGAAGGTTTTGAAGCAGGTGATAACATCCCGCCGGAAACTGAAAGCCAACGCCTGTGCATTGAGGTAGCACGGAATTTCAGGCGGCTCGGTAATAGGGAACATCAGGACGCAATCAATACCCTGGTTAAATCTCTGTTAAAAGAGTAGGTAGCGTAGGAGATCAGAATGCTTATCATGACGGTTACCGAAAAATTACTCCAGCGAATTACAGGTTCTGCAAAATTACTGTTTATGGTTTTTATCTGTCTTTCTGCTCAGGAAAGCTGTCATGCAAGCATTGTGCTTCCAAAGAATGAAGCTATATTTCAGGATACTCGCAAGGCATTGGATAAAAGATTCTCTATTGAATCTTCTCCTGTATTGCAGGAAATAGCTAACCGGGAGCGTATAGCTGAATCAGAAAAGGCTATTGATGAATCCGGTGATATTCTGCAGATCAAGACACCAGGGTTTGCAGAGAATCTGACTGTCTTTTCAAGGAGTAATATCTGTTACCGGAATCTGTATCTGGCTTCATTACTTTTAGGGCAAGGTGCTTTTGATAGTGAGGATGTATGGGGTCAATTTGAGCAGACCATGAGCTGGCTTGAGAAAAGTGATTTAAAAGGGGCGTTTACAGGTTTAAGGGTTCAGGGAGTAGTTGTTGACGGAAAGGAGGTAGACATGGAGTGCCTTGTACTTGCTGATTATCTGTTAAAGGTTTGGGATAAGGAACTGGCCCGGCACGAAAATAGCAGGCTTTTTCTTGATCTTAAGAAAGTAGCGGGAGCGGAGCAAGCAAAACTGGAACTGCGGCAGCTTTTATTTGCCAATCTTGCCTTTGACCAGAATGGATATCTCGATGAGTTAAACCGCCATATTCGCCAGGAGTCAGGTTGTAACCTGGCATTAAACGAAGACAAGGAAATTAATGGAAAAAGGAGGTAAGGAAAATGAGCAATGGGAGACAACAGCTGTTCTGGGCGGTAGCAACACCGATCAGGTATCTTGGATTTACTATTGATGAATGGGCGGTACTTGCTCTTGGAATAGTACCCGGGCTCTTTTTACTTAATACCGGGCTGTTTAAATCAGGTCTTTTAGTGATAATTAGCGGCATAACCTTATGTATGGCGTTTAAGAAATTCAAACGTATGGCAAAACAATTCAGGCTCAGGAGTTTTCTGGTAGCCAAGGGTTTTCTTCGGCCTCCTCCCATGCATCCTGCCACTTTAAACAGGGAGGTAGGACGATGAGACATATATTAAAGCAGCAGTCAATAGTATCAATAGCAAGGTATAACAGATGGCTTCTTTTTATTTGTGGCTTGCTGGCGTTAGCTGTTCTGGTGCTGGTACTAGCGGTGATGAACAAGGAAGAGCGGTGGTTACTGATTCCTGCCATAGATACGGAAAGGCGGATGAATATTTCATCAAGCCGTTTTCATGAGAGTTACTTACGGGAATGGGCAAGGGGAATAGTAAAAACGCTTTATACGGTTTCTGATAATGACGTGGAAGAACAGATTGCAGAAATCAGAATGTTAAGTGCCAGTTCTAAGAGCCTGGATAATTTTTTCAGAAAACATAAGGAGTTTGTAAAAGGAAGCAGGATTACATCAAGTTTTGCTTTCAAGGAAGCGGTCATGGAAGGGGATAATATTCGTGTTAACGGTACGTTTTCATACTGGTTTTCGGGTTCTCCAAACAGGATCGCCGTAGAAAAGAGCCTGCTGCTTTCATATGTGCGCAAAAGTAACGGGCTCTGTTTATTAACTGATATTGTTGAGGAAGAAAGTAAAGAGAATGAACAGATTTAAATTCTATCTGATGATACTGGCGGTCACATTTTCAGCTTGGCATCCGGTGCTGGCTGTGAACTATCCGGTTAATACCGATAATGTGCTTGCGATTACTGTTGCTGAAGAAGGATATACAAGGCTTAGCCTTGATGATGAAGTTATTACGGATATTTTTGTGTTTCCTGAGAATTCCCTGCAGGTTCAGATCCATAAATCGGGTTATGCGATACTGGTTCCCAGCCTTGAGAAAGACAGGGAAGGAAAAACAATCAGGACTGATGTTTATTTAACGGTAAGCGGAAGCGAAGGAACAACGCAGGACATGGTCTTGCGCTTTGCAGGCAATAGCCCAAAACCTGTAAAACTTGTGAAATTCAATTTGGGCAAAGAGTTTAATAAAGATCAATCAACTAATAATGAGGTTAAAGAGAAGAAATGATTAAAAAAGGTAAGACAGCTTTTTTGCACGTTACCGGCGATATGAATCCGGATAAAAATGATCTGCTCATCAAAGGAGTATTTCTGGCCATGGCAGTAATCTGGCTTTTTGCTCCGCAAATTGCTGCAGCAACCTCGCTTGAAACTCAACTGGCAGCAGGTTATGGGACTGTTAGCAAAGCAAAGATTTGGGGTGTAAGCGGGGCGAGTATACTTGTTTTAATTGGATCAATTGTTAAAGGTAACATTAAACTGGCCGGTTTGGTGGTTGCTATTGGTGTTATTGGAGCTTTTTATCTTCAGTGGATCGACGGCGGCATGAAGCTTGCCTAAAAAATGATGAACTCCATGCTTTTTTTAAGGAAGCGTGGAGTTTGTTTAAAATAAAAAATTAATTTTATGAAAAAAGGATTAATCGAGTTATTACAGGCAATAAAGGATAAAGCCGGTAGTGCCGGCATCGGTAATTTCAGAAACAGCCGCCCGGCTCTTAAGGCATCGCCGAGAAGAATACTGATGTATGCTGCTATCTGTTGCTGCCTGATATATTTTTTATACCTGATGTTTGCAGGTGTCCCAAAGGTAGCCTCTCAGACCCAAGCCGGCATGGAGGAGAAATGGACGAGGAAAGAAGAATTTACGGGGGATGGTGTAAAGGAATTAACTGATCCTAGAGCTCTTTGGGTAGCAGACACGCAGAATAAATTTGCCGCAGAAGTAGCAAAGATCGAAACGAAATACAGACAGCAGCAGGAAGAGGCAAACAGTACTGTTGCCGATCTTAAAGCTGAACTTGCCAATTTGAAGGAAAAAATGGAAAAGCAGGAACAGAATCGTCCTCTGCCTGATATGGGAGACCAGGAGGCAAAGCTGCTGGAAAAAACCCTGCTGCGGACTGTGCCAAAGAAGCTGGGTCATGTTAGCAGGGCATACAGATTACCGAAAAAAGATACGATTGATTATTTACCCAGTGGTTCTACGGCAAGGGCAGTGGTCATGATGGGAGTAGTAGTCGGTACCGGAGCAAAAGCGTCCAGCAGCCCAGAGCCGATAATGGTTCGGCTTACCGATAGCGGGATATTTTCAAAAGGAAACCGGATTGGGCAAGTCAAGGATGCGACGTTAATCGGGGAATGTACCGGTAATATTTCATCGGAGCGGGCGAAATGCCGTATGAATACGATGAGTTTCGTAAACCGCCATGGAGAGGTAGTCGAAAGGAATATTGAGGCCTGGATAGTAGGAGAAGATGGAGCTTATGGGGCGCAAGGGTTAGTAGTTGATAAATCGGGCGAACAGATCCGGATGGCTGCTTTAAACGGGTTACTTGGCGGTATGGCCGGTTTTTTCCAGAATCAGGCAAGTAAAAGTGTATATCCGGTATCGCCTTTTACCGGCCCGAGCCATGCTTTGTCGGCAAAGGATTCGTTAAAGAGCGGGATAGCAAATGGAGCTAGTAATGCCCTTGAGGAAATAGCCAAATATGGAATAGCCAGGGCCGAGCAGATGTCACCGGTGATTATATTTTCTGCCGGAAGAGAGGTAGATGTCCTGTTCAAGACAGGAGTGCAGCTAAACAATATGCTTGATGAGCCCGGCGAGACTTCTCTGCTGCAAACAGCTGCAGCCGTTAGTCCTCCTTCTATCCACAGCACAAATGATCAGGCTCGGCCGATTACTCAAATAGACGGCAAGAAACAGGCGGGTGCTTTTGCTGATGTACTCGAAGGGTTAAAAGATCAGGAAGAACAGGGATTTTAAAACTGGAAACCATCTAAAAGACAAGAGAGGAAAAATGGAAGGACAACGTTATGGAATCAGAATAAGTCATATTGCTCTGATAACGGCACTTGCATTGTTGCTGCAGGGGTGTGTAGGCAGCAGTTATAAGAGCGATTTTGGCTGTAAGCCTCCGAAGAAACCACAATGTAAAAGCCTATATGAAATTACCATGGAAGCAGATAGCGGAGCATTCGGGCCGGATAGCAAGAAGAATGAAAGGAATGGCTGCGATAAGGATAAAAAAAGACTGCGTTCTCAGGGGGTATGTAAATGCTAGCTAAAAATATTCATCCTGATTTTAACCGGCAACGGATTTCACCGCATTTTGTTTATGAAAGCTATGATGAGCAGACCGGATTTTTTCATAATAAAGGTTCAGTTGGTTTTGTGCTAATGGGCAATCCAATGAATGGGGCAGAGCTTGCGGCCGAAGACGAGGTTGCAGAATTCATCAAGAATACGGAAAACCTACCAGATGGTGCTTCTTTGCAGGTACTGATGATAGGAAGTAGTGACATATCATTTTTACTGGAGCGGTGGAGGCTTGAGCGTCAAGGCGAGGTATACGAGGCCCTTGCACAGAGTAGGTGTAATTTTCTTGCATCTGCCGCCAAGGCTCAAGGGAACATTAAAAACGTAACGATACTGATATCGGTAGCTATTCCTGATAAGGATACATGCCTGATTGCAATGGAAAGAAGACGGGAGGCCTTAAAAGCAAGCCTTGCCAATATTTATTTCTGGGCATTTGACATTAATGATGAGCAGCTACAGGGGATTCTATCAAGGATATGGAACGGCGATCCCGCTAAGAAAGCCTGCGTTAACCCTTATGAATTATTATCGGAGCAGATAGTTTCAACAGATTTTGGTTTATTTGAATCAGCTGACCGGATCGAATTTGCAGACGGAAGAGCTGCAATTGCTCTGGAAGTGGAACCACGCAGCAGGCCAAAGAGCTGGCAGCTTGGATTAATGGATCTTTTTCTGGGGAATGAGATGCGCAAGTCTGAATATATCCAGACTGATTTTCTTATTCACGTGGGCTTGCAGGTTCTTGAAAATCAGGGAATAGCAAAAGCTGCGGCCTATGCCAAACGTGAAAGCCTGCATAAAAACATTGCTGCCGGTCTTGACAAGTTCTTTCCTGATCTTAGGGAAGAAGAGGAAAACCTGCAGGGGGCAATTGAATGTCTGCAGGCAAATGACAGGATGATCCATTTGCATATGCACGTCGTATTGATAGGAGATAAAGAGAAGGTAGGACAGGCAGCAACGGATTACATGGGAATAATGCGTCGTAGCGGTTTTGGTTTTGCAAATAGCAGATATGATCATCTAGCGGTATTACTGAGCAGTATGCCTATGTCATTGGTAGCATTAACACCTGGTTTTTTCAAACCAAAAATTGGTGGTATGAGCCCTGCTCTTATCGGGGTTGGTAGAGGAATCAGGACGGTATCGAGTGAGACAAAAGCTCTGCTTCCCTTAGTCGGTGAGTATAAAGGGGATCTAAATAGCCCTTGTCTGATGCTTGTCCAGCGGCGGGGACAGTTAATGTACTGGTCACCTTTTGGCAGTGAGTTTACGCCTCACCTCTGCACAAGCGGGAGCAGCAACAGCATTCTGGAAAATTATAACTGCGTTATAGCCGGTAATGCAGGTAGCGGTAAATCAGTGGCAATGCAGGATCTGATGCTTTCCGTTCTTGGAATCGGGGGGAAGGCATTTGTGCTTGATTATGGGAAGAGTTTTGAGCGTTTATGCAAAATAGTTGGTGGTAACTATATTGAGTTTGATGTCAGCCGGCCGATTTCGATTAATCCTTTTAGTGATGTACCTATGGGTAATGATCAACTTTCTACAGAAGCACGTGCTGATTTTCTGGCAACTTTTCCGACAACTCTTGCTACTATGGCTGCGCCAAAGCAGGGCACGTCCGATATTCAGGACAAGTTTCTCAAAAGAGCCCTTGATGAGGTCTGGAAGGAGAAGAGATCACTAGCCCAGATTGATGATATAGCTAGCTGGTTATTGAGGCAGAATGAATCTGTAGCAACAGAGCTTGGTCATATGCTATATGATTATACTGCTTCCGGTGCATACGGTGCATTTTTTTCAGGGAAGGCAAATGTCAGCCTGAATTCGAATATTGTAGTCATTGAAACTGACCATTTACGTAATTTCCCTGATTTGATGGCAGTAGTAATCCAGATCATGATAACTCATATCAACCATACCATGGCCAAGGGCTCAGTTAGCAAGCCGAATCTGTTGCTGATTGATGAAATGACGAAAACCCTCAAGAACCCCTTGGCTTTAAAATTTGGTGAGGAGACCGTCAGAATTGTCAGGAAATATAAAGCTTCGGTAGTAGTCGGTACCCAGCTTGTTACGGATTTCCATACCTTGGGTAAGAATGCGGAAGCAATTTTTACCGGAGCATCGCACAAACTGATTTTCCGCCAATCTGCAGATACCCTGAATCTGATGCGTTCAACGCCAATGTTTGAGCACTATGTCAAAACTGACAACCGTTTAAGAAGAATGATGTCGGTAGAATCGAAAAAAGGCCGGTACAGCGAGTGCTCTATCTGGGGTCCCGATGTTAACGGTATTATCGCCCGTCTTTACATGGATCCTTTTAGTTTGCTCATGATGAGTACCAATCCGACTGATAAAACCGCATTAGCAGAAAAGGCCGGGCTTGGGCTTAATCTGGTAGATAGCATCACCGCTGTTCTTCAGGAAAGGGGGCTCGCATGATCATGCGCTTACCTGGTTTTGCCTTTGTTTCTGTTACAGTTATCTTTATGACTCAGGTTATAGCAAGCAGCGTGACTGAGAAAGCAGCTAGTTATGATATTGAAGATTTTGGCACGCATGGACACCTTTTTGACATCAAGGAAGTTTCACTACTTACTGAAGTAATGGATAAGCTGCAAGAAGCCGAAAAGAACGGCAAGTTAAAGGAGCTAAATGAGCAGTTTATTGCCAAGGTAAGAGAAAAGGTTTTAAGACCGGTAGCAGTAGCGGGAATAAAGAATGCAGATAAGAAACGAAGCTGGACGTATGATCCAACTTATACGCAACTTGAGGATGTCAGGGATGATAAGGGAAGAGTTTTAATAGCAGCTGGAACAACTATTAACCCGCTTGATAAGTTAAAATGGGGCAAGAAAGTAATTCTGATTGACGGTGATAGTAACGGGCAGATCAGCTGGGCAAAATCGCAGGATGGAATAATTACTCTAGTTCGGGGAGCTCCGCTTATAGCTGCCAAGGAACTCAACCGCCGGGTTTATTTTGATCAGGGCGGATATTTATGTAAAAAGTTCAGGATTGAAGCAGTACCTGCCATTATTGAGCAGGATGGCCACCTCTTGCGCATAACGGAGGAGGCAATCTGATGACTGGAAAACTGAAAGTTCCGGAATTATTCTGTGTTATTGTTCTGATCTACTGTAGCATGATTGATAATTCGTGGGCAAAGGACGGTTGCGTTGGAAGGTTTGTAAACCCGGTAACTGATGTCTGCTGGTCGTGTCTGCTTCCAATCAAGATCGCCGGAGTTAATATCACTGGAGGGGATATTGATACCCCTACCTCAAAATCCATATTATGTGCCTGCCCAAGACCAGGGATTCCGCTGCCGGTGCCGGGAATTCCGATTGCCTTCTGGGAGCCGGCAAGGTTAGTTGACGTAACCAAATCACCGATGTGTATGGTAAGCCTTGGCGGTATATCGCTTGGTTCTTCTTCGGTTAAGGGATTCAAGGAAGATAGTGCCGGAGAGGCATTTTACCACGTTCACTGGTATATCTATCCTGTGATTTACTGGCTTGAGATTCTACTTGATTTTGTCTGTCTTGAAATGGCGTCAGTAGATGTAGCTTATATGACTGAATTTGACCCGATGTGGTCTGACGATGCTAAAACTGCCATCCTGAATCCTGAAACCCTAATGTTCGGTAATCCTCTAACGCAGGCGGCATGTGTTGCTGACTGCGCTACTTCAAGTACCGGACTTTCGAATGATTCAATGTTCTGGTGCGCCGGTTGCCAGGGAGGTATTTATCCTTATAGCGGGACGACTTCGAGCCATAACGGAGGGGTTGGAACAGCCCAGCTGATTGTCTCAAAATTCATGGCCAAGATGCACCGTCAGATGATGCTTTGGGGTTATTACGGCAAGGAGGGAATGTGCGGTAAGTATCCAATGCCGGTTATCAAGAAAAGCCAGTATCGACTGCAGATGACTTATCCTGTTCCTGAGTTTTCTTCATGTAAAAGGATCGGTCAGACGGAAGTACTTTGGCAGGCCGGCAAGGAATATCCGATTTTCGGTGAGGATTACGGCTTTTTAATATGGCGTAAGCGTGACTGCTGTCTGCTTTAAATGGAGAAACTTCATGAATTATAAAAAACATAAAATTGCTATTCTTATATTAATGTTAATCTTTTGCCCTGCGAGCTCTTATGCCGGCGGAAAGTTAAACCCGGGTAAATACATACTGGTATCGTTTTCTATGAATGATCAGGCTTTGAAGGATTATTTCATCGAGGCAGAGCACCATGGAGCGGTACTGGTTTTTCGAGGGTTGATAAGTGATGGAAAAGGAGGAAGTTTTGCTCTTACCGGTAAAAAATTTGAAAGTTTAGGAATTAACGGGGATATCAATCCGCTGATTTTTGATGAACTAGCCATTAACCATGTACCGGCAATTGTAGTTGTCCGCAAAGACGGGCGCATCAAGAAACTCTCAGGACATGTTCCGCTATTACTGGCACTTCAGAAGATGGGAGAGGTTTAAGAGGACGGCATGATTTACAGGCTACTACCCATAATCTTACTGGTTCTATTTAATGGTCCCATCATGAATGGAGCTATGGCTAGTGGCATGGAAGGGGCTTTTGGAAAAGGTAGAAATGCACAGAAACAGACGCAGTTTGGTAGTCCTCCTGTTTCATCATTGACAACCGGTGGCAATACATCAAGCCTCCAGAAAATGGGAGATAGCGATTTAATGTCAGAGGGTAGTTCTGCTCTTGGAAGCAGTAGTGCCGGTAAATTCATTCAAGGAGTGGAACTTCGGAAAATAGAGGCAATTGACAGGCATAAAATCAACCAGAGTAATTCATGGCTTAAAAACTCTCTTGAACTTGAGGAAGATCCAGCTTCCAAAACAGGCGGAAAGGGAGTTAGATCATCAAAAGTTTCTTCTCCTGCCATTCAAAACAAGAGTTGTCTTGAGGGAGCGGATTTTCAGATAAATGTTGGTTATGAACTGGTTCTGGAAGCAGAGGAGCAGGAAGAGATAATCAGAAAACCTCAAACAAGTATAGATATTCCATATAAGGACGTACCGGACCATTGCTGGCACAAAAACCATTATACTTACGAAGATAGTGCGTCTGTCCAAACCGGCGTACCTCATTATACATTATTAAATAATGAGGATACCCATCAGGCAATCAAGCAAATAATCAGTAGCCGGGTAATCAATCTGTTACCGGAATCGATTGTACTGCCGCAGCAGAATATAGTAGCCGATTACTACGGTCCGCAGAACGTTATTTATACCTATCGTGGATGGCTCGCGTCCTTCGTAGCACTGCATAATGCTTTGATCAGATTCCATTATAGCGTAGAGGAAAGAAGAAAAAAATTTATTGAAAAGGGGGAATATTGGCAGATTGCCACTCCGGCTCTTGCTGAAGTGCTTGAGAACAATGATTGCTATGAGATTGCCAGAACCTGCACTCACAAGGATGCCAAGATATTTTTTGGTAAATATGAAGTACGTCGTCCATGCTGGTACGAAGATGTTAAATATCAATGCACCGGAAAGCCGAAAGACGGTTGTGCTCACCTTGAACGGCAAGGGTGCAGGCTGGTTGATTCGGTGTGTGAGAAAAAGATAGGGGATATATGTTTTACCTGGAATCGTAATTATGCTTGCGGCGGAGAGACGATAGAGGAGCGTTATTCTGCAGTTGATTCTCCTATTTATTGCCTAGGCGGCAATTGTCATAGCATAAGCCTGGAGCAGAATAAGGATATAGGTAATGTTGCCATTCTTGCTGCTTTGAATGAGGCAAAAAAAGACTGTGTTTCGGAAGGGGGAATGTGCGTAAGTCCGGTTAAGGTGTTTCCCGGCTCAGTTGATTCCTGTAAGAGAATCATTACCGGTGCCATCAATTGTTGCTCTTCTTTCAAGGGATGGGCTAAAAGCATGCATTTAAGCAGATGCAGCGGCGAGGAAAAGGCCTTGGCTTTAAAAAAGGAGAAAAATTTATGCCATGAAGTAGGTACTTACTGCCATGAAAAAATAGCACGGGTATGTGTGGAGAAAAGAACCAAATACTGCTGTTTTAGCAGCAAGCTTGCAAAAGTCTTCCAGGAACAGGCCAAAGCGCAGTTATCACTTTCATGGGGAAGTGCCGAGTTTCCAAATTGTGCACCACTTACAATTGAGCAGTTGCGATCGCTTGATTTTAGCAAATTTGATATGGAAGCCTTATTTGACGGCATGCTTGCGGATGCAAAAAGTAAAATGGGCAAGGCTTTCTCGGGACATTTGGCTGCTACAATGCCGTCTATTCAAAAAGAACATATGGCAACTACTCCTCTAGAAAAACGGGATGTTTTAAGGCGTCAAGCCGAGGAAGAAGAAAGAGCCCGCAAAGAAAAAGAAGAGCTTGCAAGGCTCGAGCATGAGCGTCTTATAAAACAGGAAGAAGAAAGGAAGAAGAAGGAACGTTCCAGACTTAATGCATTAAAAGCTGAAAAAGAGCATTTATTAAATGTGGTATTGCCTGAAGAAATAAGAAAAAACAATCTGGAGCTTGCAAAAGTCAATTCAGAAACACCAAGGCAGCAGAAATTGGAAACGTTCTGGAATCAGCATGCTAATAGGCGTCTTCAAGAGATCGAGCAAACGTATAGATTTCTATCTGCTGCCGGAGTACCGGATGCTAAGGAGCGGTATGAAAAGCAGAAACAAGGTATCGCTGCACAGGTTGAGCAGATTAAGCAGTTCAAGGCACATGCACAAGAGACCAGGAACCGTCAAGTGATGCTTCAGCAGCAGAAAGAGCAACTGGTAAGAGAAATAAGTGATCTAAACGCTCAACTGGATGGGATAAAATGAACACCCCGCTGAGTACCATATCAATATTATTGGTTCTGCTAATGCAAGTGATACCGATTCAGGTTTACGGAGAGGTTTTATCTGAAGAACGGGAAAAAGGATGGCATTTCTGGAATGAAAAAAAGGAAGTTGAGGCAACCGGAGAATTACCTGGAGGCAAAAAGAATTCTGCTCCCGGAAAACAGAATATATCCCTGCGCGCTAAAAAGAATAAACAGTTGAAGGAAGATTTTAAGGAAGCACTAAACATGGCAATATTTGATCCGACCATTGAAAACGTAATGAGAGCGCAACTCCTGCAGGCAATAATAATTCAAAGATCAAAAGAGTTTATGAACGTCTGGAGTAAGGCCTCTCTACAGCTGGGTAACATGCTAAATAACCATAATAATCCCAATCCTTTAAGTGAAGCGGTAGCACGCCGGGAACTAGCGGTAAAGAACAGAGCCAGACTAACTGAGCTTGCCAAATCCGGATTTCTGGTGTTTCAGGCAAGAGAAGGATGTGGTTTTGCAAAAGCATTTGCCCCTATCGTGCGGGATTTTGCAGGTAGTTACGGATTCCATCTAGTGGCTGCAACACCTGATGGAGCTGATTTTAATGGCATTAGCGGCGTAGTTGACGGTGGTAAACTTGATGGTTTGAACCCAAAGCGGGAAACTCCTGTTTTATACCTGGTTGCATCAAGCGGTAATGAGGTTTTTGTAATTAGCCGAGGTATTGCTTCCATACCTCAGATTGAGCAGAATATTAACCTGATGATGGGATGGGATCAATGAGGCATAAATTCTTACGCAAGTTACTGATAATAATATTAAACGGCAACTTTCTTTTTCTACCTAGTGCCTATGGTAGCGGGATCAAGAGCATCTGGAAAAATGTTGATACTACTGTTTACGGTGCATCTTCCACACGTGATCAGCAAGCCGGTTACTGGTCGGGTAGCGGTGGTAGGGTTAGGGTAAGTGATAAAAGACTCCAGCTTTTTTCAGTAACCGAGCCTAGTATTTCCTCAGGCGGTTGTGCTAGTATCAGTGTTTTTACCGGCGCATTTTCAGCCGTAAACGGCAGTGAACTTGTCAGTCTTGCCGAGAACATAGGCTCGGCTGCTCCTGTATATGCTTTTCATTTGGGGATGAAAACCTATGCACCGCAGATAGAAAACGGGATCAAGGATATAAGAAACATGATACTTGAGCTTTCAGGAAAATCGATCAGTACCTGCGAGGCAACCCGTCAGCTGTTTGCTACAGGTCTGCCGAAGGATTCAGCTGCTTATGAGATGGTTTGCCGTGAACAGAAGGGAGCAACAGGTATGGACTTTTTTGGAGCAAATAAAGGTTGTAGGGATAGGGAAGCCCAAAAAGCCGAAATGGCTAAAGCGCAGAAAAAAGATCCGGAAAGCATGCTATATAATGCCAATCTGTTTGTTCTGGCTGCAAATAAAGCCAAAATACCGGATGATATGAGAGCCAATATGATGTCCATGCTCGGTACGGTAATAATCAGGGAAGGAGTAGTATCGGTTTACAGGTCACTGGCAACTGATCTGAAAAGCTGGGAAACCTATTTAGCCGGTGGTAGTGACGGAGCAAGATATGATTGTAACGATAAGGAGTGCCTGACTCCAAGACTTGTTACCAATGTAGTGATTTCTCCGGAAGCATCATATAAGGGGCAGACTAAGGCCAAACTTGATGGTCTGAAAATCAAATTATATAGTCAGGAGGAAGAATTCTCCCTCGATGAGGAAGCTTTCTTAAGTTCCATTGGCGGAACTTTCCCGGTATTCAACTATCTGGTTATTGAGGCAATTTCAAATGTCAATATCCTTGATACCGGTTCAGAGGTAGTCGCAAGTTATGTGGTACTTGCCCATCTTAAGGAAATGATTTCTGAAATCAGCAGAACTGTTGAGCAGCTAAAAAGCAAACAGCTTGATCCAAAGCATCTGGTTAGTTATCTGAAAGAGCTTGAAAGGGTTGAACGTTATGCAAGGAACCAGTGGGATAGCGTTTCTAGCAAAGCTGAGATTATAGAGACAAGAGCAAAGCGGGTAGAACAGCATTTAATGTCAAGGGAGAGAGGGTAAAATATGGATGAGTTCTGGATTCATACTTTCGGTGGCGGGTCTGAAGTACTTAGTGTACTAAGGTTTTTGCAATGGCTATTTGCAAGTGATTCAAGATACCTTACTTCTGTTGGGACATGGTCTTTAAGCCTTGGTGCAACTCTTGTCATTATTAAAACCGCCCTTAAAGGAGATATCGGCAGTCTGGGACGATTTATGCTAAATACCTCGCTGGTATTTGTTTTTCTGTTTGGAGCAAAGGCTACCGTTTGGGTAAAAGATGAAGTAAGTATCGGGAAAGCCCCGGTAGCAGTAAAAGGGATACCTTTTGCCGTAGCATTCGTTGCCGGTATGTCATCGCACATCAGCTTTGCCTTAACTGAAATGATCGAAGCCAATTATTTAAACGGCGATAAAAACGTTTATGCAAGTAATACGGGGGTCATGTTTGGGGCTAATGTAGTCAGTAAATTGAAAGATATTCAGATCAGGGATCCGCTAACGCTTAGGAACACAAAGGAATTTGTCCGTCAGTGTTATATGCTTCCTTACGTTATCGGTGATTTTGGCGGCCTGAAAGGTAAGGCAATCAAAAGTACGGATATTCTGGAGTTTTTATCCGAGTACCCGGCAAAGAATTTTGGTATCTATTACAACGCACCCGGAAAAGGGTCAGAGTTTAAAAAATGCAGCGCAGCAATCGGCTTGATCAAAGCTGATCTTGCCAAGGAAATGGGTAACGGTTTCCTGACGCAGATAGGTATTACTTCCGGTTTAAAAGGTGCCAGTACCAAAGAGCTTAATGATCGTATCAAGGCAACTGCCCAGGATACCTTGAAGTTTCTTGAAACAAGTAACAGTGACGTCCATAACTGGATGAGGCAGGCGATGATCCTTAATGCCAATCGAGAATCACTAGATGATTGGCGGGAGAGTTTTAAAATGAACAGGCTGTATCCGCAGCTGGTAGCAGCGCAAAGTACGAGAGGTCTGTTCCAGGAGTCAATCGGGAATATAATTTCAGCAGAAGGAATAGCTACTCTGCTGCCTATAGTACATGGTTGTGTAACTACTTTACTGATTGCCCTGTTTATAGTGGTAGTACCCCTTGCTCTTCTACCAAACGGGCTTGGTGTTTTAAAGCTCTGGGCAACGTGGCTAGCGTGCGTTGGCAGCTGGCCGGTGTTTTTTGCAATTGTTCACTGCATGAGCATGAATAATTTAATAGCCGATCTTGCCAGTTTCGGAGAAGAAGGTTTAAGTTTAATTGGTCAAGGGGGTTTTTCTGAAATAGTCCTCTATCGTTATGCAACAAGTCAGAAATTAGTGGCGATGGTACCGATAATAGCCTGGGCGATATTCAAGGCCTGTGCCTATTCAGGATCACAGATAATGTCGGGGCTTGCCAGTTTTGGAGCAGCAGCAGGGCTTGGAGCCGCTGCCGTTGATAACAGGATTGATCTTGCTAATGTAAGTTTTGGCAATAAAACTCGGGGTCAAATTCAGCATGAACCGAATAGTAATATTAGCGGTGGTAGAATTGATGACGGTGAGTTGCTGGTAACTACTACCGGAGGAGGCGGTCAGATTATTACCGAACATGTTGATTCCCTGGGGACTAATTATCGGGCAAGTGAGTCCATTAATAGTGTACTGTCGGGGAGCTTAAGCAGCAGTCAGAATAAACTGGCCAATTTAACGGATAGCTATAATCGTCAAACAACTATAATTGATGAACAAGCCGTAGATTTTGCCAGGTCTTTTGCAAGTGGTAACGCTACGTCTTCCGGGATATCGGCAAGTAGCCTGGCGGCATTAAAAGCAGGATTTAGCAAGGAGAGTGGAGTTAGCGAGGCAACCAGTGAAGGAACGACGAATAGTAGCGGAAACAGTACTAACGTGGGTCTCAAGTTACCCGGAGCATCAGCATTTGGCCTTGATATTGGCACCAGTTCTACAAGCTCAAAAAGCCATGACATAAAACAGGATATGACGGCTACCGAGCGTGAGGCGTTTAACACTGCCTTGGAAGAGGTTAAGCAGGTAGCTAAAAATGACGACTATAGAGTCAGTAATAGTGAAGATAGCAGGCTCGGTCAATCGCTTAAGAGTAATATTAACAAACAGGAAACGATCGGTCAGCAGATAGGTAGTACGCAGCAGGAGATTGATACTATAAGTCAAAATCTGACCTGGAGTACCCAAAATAGCGGCACAATTGACCGTAACGTTAATGACAAGGTACTTGAGCAGGTAGTGAAGAATCATCCGGAAATCAGAAACAAGGCTCAGGCGGTGCAGTGGATGAACAGTCATCGGGCCGAGACTGATGCTATAGCTAGACCTATTGTTAGCGGTGCAGTATCGAGATTTACAGTACCGGGTAAGGATTATTCAAATCCTGAGGTAGTAAACAGCGAAATCAAGTCCGTGCATGAGGCAGGTAATAGGGCAAGGAATAGCATTATTCCTCCTCAGGAATCTCTTGAGGAGAAATACCGCCAGAAAGCCGCCGATGTAGAGAAACAGGCTACCGTAACGGATGAATATGGTAATCAAAGGCAGGTTATGGAGGTGGTAAAGAGCGCAAATAGGAAAAGTAGCGGGTTGAATCTAGAGGGCGATGCAAAGGCACAGTTAGAGAATAGACTGACAACCGATGGTGAGAAGGAAAACTGGAATGAATTAAAAAAATCCTCAGCGGATAAAAAAACAAGAGGTAGCCGTAAGTTTAAAGAAAAAGGGCTAAAAGAAGCATATGATGCAACCCGTAACAAACCGGTAGAAGATCATATGAAGAAAGTATTAGGTAACGATAAATTTGAGGAATAATGGTAGAAAGGTAACAATTAACTGCATAACAATCAAGATTATTGATTTTTAGGAGCATATAAGGAAAGGAATTACAAAAATATCAATTTATATGATATACTGATAATCAGTTAATCATATTATCATATTAAGAGGTTATTATGGTAAAGCTTATTACAGTAACCGAGATGACTAGGAAAATCTCGGATGTATTTGGAAGAGTTTATTATAAGGGAGAAAGTTTTGATATTAAAAAGGGCTCTCATGTCGTTGCAAGGTTAACCCCTGCAAATAGAAAATCCACCACTTCAATCAGTGAGTTGAATGAGTTTTTTAAGTGTGGCCCGCATCTTGATAAAGAGGATGGTAATGAATTTGAAAAAGCGATTAAGGAAATTAAATTCTTGAAAGACAAGCAGGGCGTAAACAAATGGGATTAGTACTTGATACTTCTGTTTTAATTTCTGCTGAAAAAGGCGAGGTGGATTTTAGTCTATGGCAGGATTACGGAGAAGCGTATATAAGCTCTATAACTCTTACTGAGCTGCTTGTCGGCGTTCATAGGGCAAATACTGAAGAACGAAAAGTAAAGAGATCGGCTTTTGTAGAACATGTAATCAGTAAAATAGCCAATCTGGCTTTTGGAGAGGAAGAAGCAAGGATATATGCGCAGCTTTTAAGGAGTATGTTTGAGCAGGGTATTACCTTAGGCGTGCATGACATGTTAATCGGTGCTACTGCTATTGCCAGGGGCTCTCCGGTATTGACGATGAATACGGCTGATTTTAGAAGGATACCCGGATTGGAAGTAATAGAGGTTAAGGCTAAAAGGAGAAAATAGAATTAAAGTAGGTTATCATCATGGATAAAAACATTTTTGAAGAAAGCGTTAGTGAATTTTTTAGCAAACGTAAGAAGTGGATATATGGTCTTGGTGGCTTGTGGCTTATTCCTAGTGTTATTGTATTGCTTTATCTTGGTGGTTCTTATGTTTACCGATATTATACCAGCGAAATGCGTGATTTTTACGTTGAGGTATTTGCTGAAGGATTCTACAAGGGGTATAAGGACGGAGATAGGGATTACCCAAACCATAATTATCCTTTTGATGATACCACTTTATGGCGAAAGTACGCAAGGCAAACGGGAGCTTTAGAGAAACAGGCTTTAAAGGAAAAGGAAGAATATCTACAGCACTTCCCTGAAGAAGAAAGAGCAACTCGCCAATCAGATATGGTTGTTAAACAGATTAAGACTCCGGCGCAGATAGAGTTGGAAAAAGGGCGGTTTCAGTATGCGCACCAGTTTTATAAAGACCTTGCTGAAAAAGAAATCAAAAGAGAAGATTATAACAGCTCTAAGGAATACACTGATGCTTTACGCCTTCGGGCATGGAAAGATGGATATGAAAATGGTTACCTAGATGGAGCTATAAATTCCTGGAATCGAGATCCACTAAAAATACGATAATGAAACACGAGCCTAAAGATAGTAAACACCAGGAATGGCCAGAAGGTTTGTTTGAGTTCAATCAGGAAATTTTAAACCAATTCCCTGATATGGAAGAGCTTCGAGATAATCTGGTACCAGAAAGCAAATGGAGTTATATGGGAGAGTCACAAATACGAGGATCCTAAAATTCTCCAACAGCTTGCTGGAGAATTGACTTGATACCATCATGTGATTTTAATGGAAAAAGCTAAATCTAAAAAATAATAAATATTGTTAATTAAATAGTTAAAAACCAATATGGAAAACCAATTGAACCATAAGAGTTATGTAGAGCTTATTGAGGGTCTTAAAAAGCAGATTAGCCAGGCAAGGATCAGAGCGCATCTAGCCGTTAACAAGGAAATGATAACGCTTTATTGGCATATCGGTAAGCAGATTCTGGAGCGTCAGAATAGCCAAGGTTGGGGAACAAAGGTAATCGAGAATATATCTAAAGACTTAAGGGCAGAGTTTCCTGAAATGAAAGGCCTCTCCGCAAGGAACTTGGTGTATATGCAGACTTTTGCTAAAAACTTCCCTGATTTGAAAATTACGCAACAAGCTGCTGCGCAAATTCCATGGGGGCATATTTGTGTAATTATGGATAAAGTACAAGGTAATACTACTCAGTTGTGGTATATTCAACAAACTCTAGAGAATGGGTGGTCAAGAAATGTACTAAATCTGCAGATAAAAACTGATTTATATGCAAGAGACGGCAAAAGTATCAATAATTTTACAAATACATTACCATCCCCCCAATCTGATTTAGCACAAAGCATTATTAAAGACCCATATAATTTAGAATTTCTTGATATTCAGGGAAAAGTAGCTGAAAGAGAACTGGAAACCAAACTAATTGATCATATAAGGAAATTTCTTCTTGAATTAGGGCAAGGTTTTGCTTTTATCGGCAACCAATACCATATCGAGCTTGAAGGTGAGGACTACTATATTGACCTGTTATTCTATCACGTCAAGCTCAAGTGCTACGTAGTAATCGAGCTGAAAACCGGTAAATTCAAACCTGAATATGCCGGTAAACTTAATTTCTATCTTAATTTGATAGATAGACAGGTTAAGGATAAGTCTGATAACCCTACTATTGGCTTTATATTGTGTGAAGATAAAAAGAATATAACTGTGGAATATGCTATTGAAGGTATTAATAAACCCATGGGGGTATCTGGATTTAAATTAACAGAGAAATTACCGGAACAACTAAAGCAGTATCTTCCTACTGAAGAAGCATTAGCAAACCTGAAACAATAGCGTCATCATGCCTAAAAAAAGGAAAGTTAAAAATAGTGTATCATGGGTATTGGCTTTAATCGTCGGTATTGTTCTGGGATATGCAGGTAATCAACTGGATGTTCTGGACTTTCCTGATAACCATCCAAAACCGGTAACCAAGAAAGAACCAGACCCTATACTAATCGGGGCAAGCGAAGTTAATACGTGTTTTACTCCTCCGGCGGGGTGTGGCACAGTTATCGCCGGCCTTATATCTAAAGCACAAGATTCTATATATATTCAGGCTTACGGCTTTACCTCGGGGGAAATAGCAAAAGCACTTATTAATGCTCATGAACGAGGAGTAAAAGTTAGGGTATTACTTGATAAAAGTAATATAGGTGCCAAACATTCCAAGATGAGGGATATAAGAAAGGCCGGTATCGAAGTATCAATAGATAAAGTCTCGGGCATTGCTCACAATAAGGTGATTATAATTGATAAACAGAAGGTTATTACCGGTAGTTTCAACTTCACGGTCGGTGCAGATATACGAAATACCGAGAATGTCATTATTGTAAATGACAGAGAAGTAGCAAAAAGATATCTGGAAAACTGGTATGACAGGAAAAGCAAGTCACCATATTAACAATTAAAAAAACATGACGTTACAAAAAGGTTCATCGGATAACTACACAAGGGGTGCACAGCTTTGGGCACACCGAATAAGGATGCTGGTGCAGGGACTCCGCAACTCTTCTCTATTTGGTCTTGCAACCGTTTTCTGCTGGCTGTGTTACAGGATAAATGAATATATGACCTTTGCTGCTTTCTATTATTTCCTGATCGAAAGGTATGTCCAGTTCAAGCTTATCATGGGTGAAATTTTCTGGGGTAAAACCTTTATAGGCATAACATTTTACTCACTTGAACAGAAACAGTTTATTTTCAGGCCGGCTTTGGAGTTTGTCCATAAGTTCTGGTATGTACTATCTTATGGGGAGAGAGTCGAGTTTTTCCGTAAGTGGTTTTTAAGCCAGGGAATTATTGAAATGCTCCTGGTATTTTGTCTTGGTTTTACATTTTCGGTACTTTTCTTCATGCAGAAAGGACGACGGATTCTTGGAACAAAAAAGATACGTGGGGGAGATTTTGTCTCAGCTGGAGAACTTGCCGGAATATTATATCGTAAAAAAATGGCGTCAGTATTTAAAATCGGCAAATTACCGCTAGTGAAAGATACGGAGACCCAACATATATTAATTACCGGAACTACCGGATCAGGTAAGACCAATATGTTGAATGCCTTCCTGCCGCAAATAAGGTATCAGGAACAGAGAGTAATCGTTTTTGATGTTACCGGTGATTTTGTCAAACGCTATTTTAACCCTCAGACGGATGTATTGCTTAATCCTTTTGAGGCTCAGACTGCTCATTGGTTACCTTGGAATGACTGTCACGTGGATTTTGAGTATGATGCTCTTGCCGCAGCTTTTATTGACGGTGAGGGTTTTTCTGATAAGTACTGGGAAGAAGCAGCGCAAAAAGTGCTCTCGGAAGCTTTCCAGAAAGAACAGGATAGCAAGAGTTTAAGTTCTCTCCTTCATTTAATAGCCAAAGCTCCATTTAATGAATTCTGTACTCATTTTGCCGATACGTTTGCTGCCGGTCTTGTTTCAAAGGAGGCCGAGAAAGGAACTGCATCGGTCAGATCGACGCTACTTAACAAGATTGAACGCCTGAAATACTTAAAAGACCATGGTAATTTCAGTATCAAGGAATGGGTAAATAACAGGCAGGGCTGGTTATTTATTACCGCACCGCCGAACCAGAGGGATACACTACGCCCTTTGGTATCGGCATGGATTGATATTGCCATTAAAGGACTAATGGAACGCCCCACAGATCACGGTAACCAGAAAATGTGGTTCATTCTGGATGAATTACCGGCCCTACAGAAAATACCGTCTCTTAAAAGAGGACTTGCTGAAGGTAGAAAATACGGAGCGTGTTTTGTTGCCGGTATTCAGAACATATCACAACTTGAAGAAATCTATGGTAGAGCAGGAGCGTCCAGTCTACTTGACATGTTTAATAGCCGGTTCTTTTTTGCCGTTAATGACCAGCAGATTGCCGAATATGCTTCCAAGTCACTCGGAATGCAGGAAGTACAGGAAACAAAAGAAAGCCTGTCGTATGGTTCAAATACAATGCGTGATGGTGTCAATATTAATAGCCAGGATCGTACAATGCCACTTGTAACTCCGGATCAGATCAAGAATCTGGCACCCAGGCACTGCTTTGTTAAATTGCCACAAGGTTTTCCTGTTACAAAACTGGAAATCAGGCTACAGATACCGAGTCGATTATCCAGGACCTTGTTTTGGCTATGCAGAACGATCAGTATGGTATCGCTTCCGCAAAATACTAAAACCGAACAACCTGCGGTTAGCTTGGCAGAACCGGAAGCTTTACCTGCTGAAGGCCAAGAACCTGTTATGCCGCCTGAACAAGTAGTAGTGCCTAGCTCTACAATGTCATCGCAGCAAGTTCTTGCCTCTCTTAAGAAGATTAATCAGGAAAATTATCAATGAAAGACCTGGTCAGAAAAATTGAAGATAACAAACTTGCAGTTTTTACAAGTTGGGACATACCGAAGCAATTTGACAAAACTGACCTGGTTAATCTTTCAAATGCCATCAAACTTAATAATTCCATGGAATCTATTGCGCTTGTGGATTCGGAAGTTCCAACTGGATTGCTGGAAGTATTTGGTGATGCGATTCCATTTAACAGTTCCGTTAAAACCCTGATACTAGAGAATATCCCAAATCTGGATGAGAAATTTGATGCAATACGGGAAATCATAACCTTTAATTCCAGCATTAAATGTCTTGGTTTGGCACGGAATAACCTTAGCTGTTCCCACATTGAAAAATTAAGAAAGCCGCTATCTATCAATAATAGCCTTGAAATACTGGATTTAAGCGGTAACCTGATATCGACAAATGGTCTTGCATCTCTGGCAAAGATTCTGGCCAAAGCAGAAACCTTGTTGGAATTAAAGTTAGGTGATCAGCACTTGGAACCCAAGGGCTTCAAAATATTCCTTGAAGGGTTAGAGGTTAATAAGAGCTTAACATCTTTAGATTTGCCGAGTACGCACCTGGATTCAGCTACAGTAAAACTTCTGGCTAAATCCCTGATTAAAAATACTCGGCTAGAGAGGTTGAATCTCAGTAATAACAATTTGGGAAACAAAGGCATAACTCCGATACTGAACTTGCTGAAGAAAAGTGAGAAACAGAGTCTGAATAATCTGGATCTCTCCGGTAATGGCCTTGATAGATACTTTACTGTTTTTCTTGCCAGAATCATCAATAAAAATTATCCGTTAAGATTTCTAAACCTTAGTAATAATTGCCTTGGTGATCTTGGTGTTAGCATTATCGCAAAAGCTCTTGCTAACCACAACTTTATTAACGGAATTGACTTAAATAATAATAACGTTACCGATCTTGGCGGATTCCTGCTCACGGAGTATCTAAGCAGGAATAAACAGTTGACCGAAGTGTATATTAAAAACAACCTGTTCTCGGATGAATTTAAAAGCTCTCTCCCGCAGGAAAATTTTCTTTGAATTCTATCGTGACTCCTTAAAGATCGTTTTGTATTTTGACAAAGAGTAAGTTAAATTAAGGAACCTAGAGTAGGTTTATAAAAGCGAATAGATTATGAATTTATATTCAGTAAATAAGAATTTATTGTTTAAACAGAAGTAATAATGAGTAATAAACCGTATTTTTCTGATAAAGTATTAATTTACTGGCCAGATTATGAACAACAATTTGTCGAACCATTTTTAATAAAAATTAATGAACTAAAGAATAGAAATGTAGATTTGGCGCTTTGTATTGGAACAAAGCACTCTGATTATGGAGGTAAAACTTGGAGTAATTTGTACAGTGGAGGATTAAAAAGGCTTAAAATGAATATCAAAAAGTTAGAAATAAATCCTGATTATTATTTAAGCCCAGAAAAAAAATACTATTTTAGTTTTTACAAACATGAAACAAAATATTTTATAGCAGAGGGAAATCATAGGACTATTATTGGAAGACATTATCTTAATTCTCAAAAAAAAGAAGAGATAATTCAAAACGTCTCAGTTATTGAATATATTACTGATCAAGATTTTTTTACTGTTTATCAAGAAATAACTAGAGATAAGAAGCTAGATATTAGAGTATTACGTAAAAATATATCTATTAATAGAGCACTGGAAGGAGAAGTAATGCTTCTTATATCTTCTCTAAATAATAAATATAATATTTTATTTACTAAGAGCTATGCCAAATCCTTGCTTTCAAGCATAACTGTTTATGATAAGGACCTTAATACCGCTAAATTGAAAAACGAATTCCAAGAGCAACTAATTTCTAAGTTGATAATTAAAATTTTAAAATCACCCTATATCTTTAATAAATTATTTTTCTCTTTTTTTGAAAATAAGCGTGATCGGTTACAGGGGTGGTTTAGTTCTTATGTTTGGCAAATGTGGCCACAGTATAAAGGAATTGAGAGAGTGTATTATGCAGAAGATATCCAAAATTCTAAAATAATAAAAACATTTTCTAAATTGGTTTCATTTTATTTACGTTACTTTAAACCCGGCAAAATGATTTAATGAATCCATTTCCTGTTTAAATAAGGCCTGGTGTTTAGAATGAGGCCTTTTTCTGCCACTTCATCATCAAACCAGAAAATCTTTAATCCTTTTTTCATATTCGGGTTGGCAACCTCCAAGGACAATCTAGAATATATTTCTAAGCCTTTTTTCTTTATCCAGGTAAACAAAAAATGCCTCAACGTATGTGGAGATATTGAATTATCAATACCGGCTTCTTTGGTATATTTGATCAATATTTTCCTGATACCCTTATAACTAAAATAGTTACTGTAAATGCCTGAGAAAACCACCAAGATGCCTCTTTCCAGCTCATTTCAGTGTATGGGCTTACCTCAAAGTAGCGTTTTTCCTCAACAGGATAAAGAAGGTCAACTATCATTTGACGACTTAAAAACAAATTACGATTCAAAACCAATGAATAGTGTAATTACCTCCCTTTTAACAAAAATTTTCCTACATAAAAAGTAAAATAACAATTTTTATCACTTAAAAACAAATTCCTTTCCTCGAATTTGTAAAAAGTTATACAACTTAATTTTGAAGAAATAGTAATACATAATAGATAGAAACTAAAGTTAGCTCGTTATTGAATATGAAGTTGCCTTTATATTATGTTGAATAAAAATAGTTAATTTTTTAGCAAGTTCATAGACTTGATCTAATATCCCAAATTCCATTAGTATTATTGCTACTACTATAATGAATGCTATTTTCCAAAGAAATATTTTAAGATTTATTCCTACTTGCTGCAATTCTTCTTTGAATTGTTGAATCTTTAGTGGTGTCGGATCATTGATGATAAATAATTTTATTATAATATCTAACATTGGAGATATTACTTTTATTACCAAAATATAAATTAATAAAACAGCACAGGGAATTCTAGATTTAGGAACGGTAAGTAGTTTTATAAAAAAGACAATTGATATAATATAAAAAGGGGTCGATTTATTAAAAAAACATTTCAAACGCTTAAACATAAATGCTCTTCTAGGTAGTAATTTTAAGATAAAAAATACTACAATCCTCCATATTTACAAGTTTTTTAACAAAAAAATGAAATCAATTTTAAGCCATAAAAATAATTATTTCCTTTGGATCGGTTTCAGGAAATTGTTTCATTTAGTTTTGCTAAATGAGGTATCAGCAACATCTTTGTAAAAAGATACAAGGTATGGTTTGGTAAATACACGATAAGGCTTGAATATACCAACCATATTCTTAACATTTGGTCATATTCCTAAAATCAGGAGTTTAATTAACAAGAAAATATTATGGAATTTAAAGGTAGAAATTTACGTGCAATTGCAGAAATGATTACTGGGGATAATCAAAATTTTCATTATCGCTCAAGCAGTAAGATAACAGAATTTTTTAATGAGTGTGGTCTACCTTTTATTCATGATGGAAGCACAAGGTGGTCTTGGACTGCAAGGTGTCTATCTGAATTGCTAAACGAAAATCAAATGGCAGCAAACAAGCTACCAGCAAAATTTATAAATGTTCTTTCTGTTCTTATGAGAAAATCGGATGCTGTTGAGTATAATCTGGATAGTTCGATCATTCTAAAAGAATTAAATATACCGCTAAAAAGAGAGGGTTTTGAGGCGTTCTACGGAGAAGATGACTTGTTATGTATAAGACATATTGAAACGAAGCGGCTATCGATAAATGCTTCTCCACATAGACCCCTTACAGAAGAAGAAAAAAACAAAAAAGCTGTGTTGTCTAATTTTGTTAAGCTATGCTCCGAAGATAATTTAATTCAAGAGATTCTGTTGCCGCTTTTTAGGCATATCGGATTTCGTAGAGTTACAGCAGCAGGGCATACAGATAAGGCCCTTGAGTATGGTAAAGATATGTGGATGAGCTATGTTCTACCAACGCAGCACATTATCTATTTTGGAATTCAAGCAAAAAAAGGGAAGCTTGATACTTCAGGAGTTAGCAGATCATCAAATTCCAATCTGGCAGAAGTATATCAGCAAACATTGATGATGCTGGGACACGAAATATTTGATCCAGAAACAAACAAAAAGGTATTAGTAGATCACGCATTTATTATTGCGGGTGGAGAAATAACAAAACAAGCAAGAAATTGGTTAGTAGGAAAGCTAGATATCTCCAAGAGAAGTCAGATTTTGTTCATGGAGAAAGAAGATATATTGAATCTATATGTAGTAAATAATATTCCACTGCCAAAAATAGTTGCACAATATCAAAATAAAATATGAAAAAAGTATTTTTTTACTTCAAACAAAGAAAAAAGCTAACCTTGTTTGTAGTTACTTTAGGTTTATTAATATTTAATTTTAAAACGCATTATACGTATTAGAGATACCGTTAATAATACATTTCTGTGGTATCTTACGTTCCTTTATGTAGATATACCAACTATTGTATAATAAGATAATTACGTCAATGACGTAGTATTGTTTTAGGTAATACAAAAAAAAGATGCAATCAACTAGATCAAGAACCTGCAAAATTTGGCAGAAAAGAAAACAGAGCTATTATTATCATTAGCAAACGAAATGAATCCCAAAAAGATCAAATCCATTAGAGCTTTGTATGGTTTAACACAAGAGAGTTTTGCAATGCTCTTTGATATATCCTACAATACTTATAAAAACTGGGAAATAAGCCATCGCAATCCTTGTACTTCTGCAGTACCTCTACTGACTCTCGAAGTTCAAAATCCAAAACTCTTTTTAAAGCAACAAAAACAATTTAAAAATGATAAAAACTAATAGTTTAACTCCTAAAGAAAAGGAAATTATAATACACAAAGGAACAGAGGCATGTTATACCGCCAGTTTTGATCGGGTACATACAAATGGAACCTATCTTTGTAAAAACTGTGGTATAGGGTTATTTAGCAGTAAAGATCAGTTTCATTCTGGCACTGGCTGGCCTAGCTTTGATCGAGAATTAGGTAATAACCTCAAAAAGGATAAAGATTTAGACAATATACGTACCGAAGTCTTATGCAAAAGATGTAGCTCTCATTTAGGTCATGTATTTTTTGGAGAGGGATTTACAGAATTAAATACAAGGTACTGTATTAATTCAATAGCATTAGATTTTGTTCCTTTTGAGGACGTAAGCGACACAGAAGAGGTTATTTTAGCCGCTGGGTGTTTTTGGGGAGTAGAATACCATTTTGGTAAACTAAATGGCGTGCTAAGGACGGAAGTGGGCTATACTGGTGGGTTTGTTGATAACCCTTCTTACGAGCAAGTCTGCAACACAAATACCTTTCACATAGAAGCGGTTAGGATAATTTATGCCCCAAAAATAATTGATTATAAACATATAATACAGTTTTTCTTTGAGATACATAACTTCCAACAAATAGATGGTCAGGGCCCTGATATAGGTCATCAATATTTAAGTAATATATTTTACTATTCGGAAGTTCAGGAAAAACTAGCAAATAATATAATTCATCAGTTACAAGATATGGGCTATAAAGTGGTAACTGGGTTAAAGCCAGTAACGGCCTTTTGGAAAGCCGAGGATTATCATCAGAAATATTATAATAAAAACGGTCACCTACCTTACTGCCATAAATGGGAGAAAATTTTTTAGCGGTAGCGTTTTTACTTTTTGTTAATAATTTTTCCTTAGCCGTAGATATCAACTATGTTGTACATTATAAATTAAAATATTTTAGGTTTAATTTTTATTGTCTACTATTGAGCGTATAAGTCACGTAATTTAGCATTAGCAATTACAATGATTTTACGCATTAAAGCAGTAAGAGCAACCATCTTTTTTTTACCTCTATTAATAAGGTCCTGGTAAAATATTTTAAAAGATGAATTAGAGTTTCTAGCGGCCATAGCAGCTAGAAATAATAACGGTTTAACCAAGCTCCTACCATGACCAGTTGGTCTATAACCACTAAACTTGCCACTATCATTAGCTTTTGGCGCAAGACCTGTAAGATTAGCTATTTGTCTTCGGTTAAGCCGGCCTAGCTCTGGTAATAAGGCAAGTAGCTCATTAGCTACAATATCACCAATACCTGCTATTGTTTTAAGCTCTTTCTTTTTAGCAGCTAATATAGGGCTTTCTGTAATCATGGCATTGATCTTCAGAGTTATAGAATCTATTTGATTAGCTATAACCTTAATTACTGAGTTATGGCTATCTTTAATTATCATTGCTGTGGTTCCTAGCTTTGGAGATTTTAATCTATTTTTTTCAGCTACTAATATTTGTTTTAAGTCACTTCTTCTTTGTACTAAAGCATACAGCTCAAGAGCCTGTGAGCTTTGAGGAACAAATAATTCCAACTGATTTGAACGTTCATAACCATATAAAGCTAGAGCCCTAGCATCAAGAGCATCAGTTTTTGCGCTATTGCCAAAAGATCTAATAAAGTTTTTTACTTTCCTGGTATTAGCCCTATGTACTGCAACAGAGCGTTGAGAGAGAGTAAACAATAACTCTAACTCATAACCACCTGTAGCTTCAAGTATGCATAAAGAGCTAGGGAATAATTGCTGATAATCTTCAAGGAAGCTATTAATACCAGTCAGATTATTTTCATATTCTACTACTTTTTTATCTCCATGCAAAGCAACGATAAAATTGAATTTTCCAATATCAATACCAATTAAATTATTATAAGATGTCATATATACCTCGAGATTTTAAAGTAAACCTAAGTTTACGATTGTAAGCGGGAGAGCGCTAGCTTCCCATTCAACTATACAAACGTCTCGAGAGTTTGGGCTAGAGTACCCTGATATCTACGGTTAAAAAACCAGCCGTCTTACGGTCGCTCATGCCCGTGTTCTACCTATTATCGTGATAGTAGGTAGAACTAACTCTCTTAATAGACCACTATAACAGTTCCTTTATACTGGTCTATCTCTAATATTCTATCGCATTTCAGACTTACAACCGTCTTGAGTGTCAATGCCTTTTATTATTAGTTTCTTGATTTGCTTATTATCAATACCCCCCTCATCTAGATCATTTCAACTTATATCTAATGTTGGCTAGGTTCATTAAAGTTACATATTTTGAGGTTGTTAGTAGAATGGCTAGGATGCCATGAATCCATTAATATATTCCACTCATTGTGAGAAGAAAACATAACATGAACTGTTAAATTATCAAGGCGATGATACCAATGGAAAATGCTTAATTCATTCATACCCTGTATTTCACTCTTGTTTATTTCGGACATACCTCCTATAGAAGAAGTATAATTTGATGAAAAAACCCCAAATTTTAAGAAAACATAAGGGTGAGCCTTACAATTTATTATAGAAGATGAAAAACTCTCGATATTAATTGGAATTTGCTCACTTACTATACGGCAACCAAAAAGTTTGACAAAAAACAGATGAACATTAAGCATTTCTTGCCTTGTTTTATAAGGAAAGGTTTTATTATTCCGAATTATAGTACCTTTCTCTATTGCAGGTATGCGACTGTGCATAGCATTAAACAATATATCCCATGCTTTATCATGAGGTTGAGTTCTCTCATTGTTACATTTAGAGCAAAGCGTATAAAGCCATGTTAAATGCTGATTTTTTGTACTCCCAATTTTAAGGTCTCGTTTCCCTTGATTATCGTTATAGTACAAGGGACTATTCTGTGTTACTTTATTACCAAATATAGAACAAAGATTTGAATTTTTTATTTTATGTTCACTGGTTTTAGCAGGCTCACCACAAATCCAACAATCGTAGTTTTTTTCTGTTTTTGACATTATTAAGATATGATGTGTTTATTTATATTAGTATAACTTATTTTATAAAAGAACGTACGAATTACGATTACATATTTTTTATATTTTTATTAAATAAGCCTTTAGTTTCGAGTATTCCAATAAAGAATAACGTTAGAAACCAAGCTTAAGCAACTAGCCTTGTTCATAATCTCTTCATAATCACCAGTAGCTTCCATGCAAGCATGAGCCGTATCAATTTCTTTAAATTTTAGCCATTGGGTTAATAAACTAAAACCTTTTAAGTATCCTATAGCTATACAACTAAAGACAATCAAGATTGTATCTTAACATAAGTCTTAAAAATATTAGAATGAATGCAAGGAGTGATACCGCTTTCAAGATTGGTCACTGATTTAAAAGTTAAGAGCGACTTATTAATGAGCTATAAGGGGGGCAAAAGACGGCTAGTGTGTTACTGATAGAATTGCCAGAGCTTGGAAGACTTGGTCATAAACAAATAGCAAATCTGGTTGGGGTAGCTCCTAAAACTTTTCAAAGTGGTAAAATAATTGGGAAAGGACACATTAATGGTGGTAGATTTTTTGTTAGAAAGGCGCTGTATATGTAAGCTTTAGTTGCTGTTAGGTACAACGAAAAAATGAAATTAACCTATAACAATTTAATTTCTGTTGGTAAACCTGCTAAAGTTGCTTTGGTGGCAGTAATAAGAAAAATTATTATCTGCTTAAACGCGATGGTTAAAAATAATACGAAATTTGTTCTTGATTTTTAAGACGGTAGATACAAGGATATTTTCCGTTTCCCAGCGTAGCCCTACAACTCTCTTTCAAAATCAAACCCCTTGTTTTTCTGGTTTTGCTGCGCTAATTGCTTCTGCGCCTGTTGTTCCAGTTTCCGTTCTTCCTGAGCCGCACATATTTCTTTCTTGATAGACGGCGCAAGATAATTGGTTAGGCGTTTATCATTACCGATTGATATCAGATAATCCGTTTTATTATCAAAACTATTTCTAGCAAAATCATGAGCCTTGACCTGTTTGCCGTTATTCGGTCTTAAACACTCGAGCTCCCTTTGAATGGTGTTATTTATTGCTTTTGTAACTTCCCTGTTTGCATCGGAGATTAACGTATCAAGATTCTTTTCTTCATAATTTCTTAATACTGTATTTACTTTAAAAAAGGCAAAATGATCAAGTGAGTCCATTTCCCGTTTAAATAACATGGTTTTTTCAGGATGATCTTTTTCATTATCCTTGATGATTTTGCGTATAGTGTGCTTATCTGAAAAATCTTCTGGCTTAATACCCTCTACCTCTTTACCCGTGATCTTTTTTACCAGATCAGGATATTCAAATGATTTATCAAGATACTTAAGTACATCCTTATCTTGGGCAAGGTTTTTTAGAACCTGATCGGCTGATCTGATTTCCGTGCCGAATACGTCAAATACCTTTTTGACAGGTTTATTGTTACTTTTCTCGAATTCACCCAGAGCCGCTAGTGTTTTTGACGTTACCGCCCGTTCATTCTCTGTAACTACCGATTTTATGGCTGAGTTTATTCCTTTTGTTTTACATACCTCGACTACTTCAGGCAATTTCTCCGGATTAAGCCTCTCAAGCATAGACAGCTCATTCCGGAATAACCCAAGGTTTTTTGGATGGAATCCGGTGTATTTTTGATAAATACTTTCAAGATCCGGTGTAATTGCTCCCTTGTAAAGGCCCGCTACCTCATTCTTCAGTACTTCCCTGGCCTGATCTTCCTTGTATCCTTTTAATCTCTCATTCAACCTGTAAAAATCATACTCCGTTGCTACCGCCTTGATTGCCCTGATATTATTGCCATAATTGCTTTCAAGTAAATCATATGCTTTCCTGTTTTTTGCTTTTTCTTGTTCTTTGAAGGCTAAATGCTTTTGCCTTACTGCTTCCTGAATTTCCTTTTGTAGAGGAGAGAATTTTAAATGAGCTGTTATCTCCTTGTCTTCTACTAAAGCTACCAGATAATCAATTCTGTTAGTGTATTTATTCCCTTTAAAATCAGATACTCCCGTCTTTAGCTCCTCTCTTCCATTGGCCTTATCAAGTTGGGTAAGGTTTTTGCTAATCACATTACCTATAAGTTTTTCAGTGGTTTTTCTAGTAACTTCTTCCTTACGGGCAAGCTCTGCTTTCTTAACCTCCTCCTGCCACTCCTTGCTGTTAATAAGCTTGTAAGCGTTATCTGCTATTATTTTCCGGTCACTATCACTCATGGCCTTTTCAGAGCCCTTGTAACTCAAATTATATCCTTTAATGATTGCCGCTAAATCATGACTTATCTTATCCTGATGTACTTTATTTAATGATTCCTGTCCTGCCTGTTTTTGATGTAACCATACAAAATCCTGCATTAATTCATCATGAAGCTTGCCCTTGGCAGGATTTAGTTCGGTAAGCTCCTTACTGCTAGAGTTAATCTGTTTTCCGGTACCAAAGTCGTTGATGGTTTTGCTGTTTCTACTGCTTTCGTAAACCTGCAGGATATTACCGGCAAGTTCAGGAATGTTTTTTACCGGTGCTTCCAGCATTTCATTCATTTTTAAAGCTTCTTTGGTATTACTATTTTCGTGCATGAAAGAAACCACGGAAACAGTAAGCATTTCCCTATAGAGAGCATCCTTTAAATCTAAATAATCATGCCCCGGGTCAAGCTTTCCTCTTTTTACGCCGTAATTGATATAATCGCCGAATTCCTTATTACAAAGCACCGCTCTTACCTGATTTGCAAGTTCCATATCAAGCCTGTTTCCAGTCTCCGGAACCTTGGCATTGCTGATGGCTGCAACTAAATCTTTCTGTGTTAAATGAGCCGGTAATTCATCGGCTAAATCCCACTTCTCCGGTAGATTCAAGGCCTGCGTATCTACAATATTTACCGCTCCTTTAAACCCATTTACTTTGTTTATTTCGGTAATTATTGCTTTTGCGGCTTTTTCCCCTGCCCCGTCGTTATCAGGCCAAACTGTCACTTCCCTACCGCCCACCGCTTTCCAGTTTGCCTTGCTTGCCGCCGCAGAGCCGCCCATCCACGATATTACGGTATGTTCCGGAAAGATTTTTGCAGCTGCGTCAGCGGCCTTTTCACCTTCTACGATTAAAACCCTTTGCAGCGGTGATTGCCCAAGTTTTTCCGCTCCATATATCGGTTTATAACCGTTATCGCTAAAACCTTTTAACCACCATCTGTTAATATTCGCCTTGGCGTTATGGCAATAACTGACAGGCAATGTCTGCTTCTTACCCTCTTCGTCTAAAACTCTTACAACATAACCAAGTAGTTCCCCATCCGTGCTTCTGTATTCATAGGTAGCAGAAAGCCGCCAATTGTTCTTTTTTAAAGTTTCGGATAAATCTTTTTTCGGATTAAATGCAGGGGCATTCTCCGGTATTTTATCTAGAACCCGCCATGTTTCTTCTTTCTGCAATGTTTGGGGGTTAGCTTTTTCAAGAGCGGTTAAATCCTGATTTTTAAACAGAGAGAGACCGACTGAAGTCTTCGGGCCAATACCTGCATGTCCGGCTACTATCTCAAACGCTCCCTTAGTATCAACTCCGGCTGCTTCCTTAACCAACGCAAAGATATCCCCTTTTGACCCATCAGAAAAACGATACCATCTGCCGTCTCTCAAATTGATGTTCAGACTACCGCAGAATAACTGGTTGCCTTTTTTCTCCATCTTGCCATCAGGATTCAAAACCTGACCATACTGCCTAAAAATACTTTCTACTAGACCTGGATTAATAGCTCTCTTAACATCTTCAAAATCAAGCCTTGCTTCTTTAATTGCCACCTGTTTTTTATTAGGTTTATTATTAGTGTCTGTATTGATATCAGCTTCTGACTTTTTCAGTTCTTCTGGGTTTACTGCTTTTTCTTTCTGAGCTTCCGCTGCTTTATTTTCTTCTATACTTGGCTGATCTGGTATTAATTCCTTATCTACCCGGACTTGCTCGGTTTTTTGCTCCTGACCCCTAAACTGTATTACCAGCTCAGATACGTCTTCACTTTTGCATAAATCCGCAACTGCTTTTCCAGCCCCAATCCTTTCAAATCCCTCATATTCTTTTAAATGACCAATAACATCCAGTAATTTTTGTTCTTCCTTGCTTGCAAGCCTTGCCTTTAGCATTTCAATTTCTTTCGTTAATGCCTGTATCTGAGGTATCAACTGTTCAGATTCCGGCCTTGATTTTATTTTTACTACCATTTCATTACCATTTACGAACTGTTTTATGTTGTCCTTAAAACCCTGTAAATTCAGGTTTACTGCTTCTGCTGTTTCACTATCAATTAACCTTGCCCAAAAGCCGGTAGATTTAACCCTGCCTAGCATTTGCGGGTTTTCTTCGATGAATTCTACAAACTCTGACTTATCAGTAGTTTTTTCCCACAACTCTACCAGTTTTTCCATGACAGTTTCCCCTCTATCCTTGAAAACCTTATCAAAATAATTAGGTAGCCTCTCCTGCCGGAAATTGTGAAAATCCTCAAGGAAAAACTTTTCCTGCTGTTCCTGGAATTTTAGCTGTTCCCGTTCTTCTTCCCTGTGATTGATCTGCTTGCGGGTTTCGCCCATGAACCGGGCGAGTTCTTCATGAACTTCAGCCAATTTCATCAGTTCCTTCCCTTCAAGCTCAATTACTCCCGCTCCTTCTGCTAGAATATCCATAAACCTGGAAAATGAAGGATGATGGGATATGGTCTGCTTATCAGACCTTAATGATTCAAAATAATGTTTTACCTCTTCTAATCCTGCATGCTTTCTTATGGTCTCAAAACTGAAACCCATCTGAGTGATCAGTTTGCCCATTTTAACCTGATCTAACTGGTTATCGACATGCCCCTCATAATTATCTACTATTAGCAAGGCCTTTTCTGCTCTGTTTAACCTTGCAGTATTTAAATCTTCCATCAGTGCTACGCAATCAAGATAGGCAGTATTTAACCTGCATCCTTCCTTTCCGTTATCCATCAAGTGGGCAATCAGTAGATTTTTCTGATCCTTATCCAGTTCTTTGCCTTCGGCTGCGCAATCGCCTATTACTTCCAGCAGATGTTTCCCTCTTACCCCTCTGACATTAAATATCTCCTTTAACCTTTTGTTGTTTTCCTTGATGATTTTTAGGCTTGCGTTTCTGTCCTTGTTACCTGATTCCTTCAGCGTTTCCTTTAGTTCCTTGTTTTCAGCCTTCAGGCTTTCGATTTCCTTCTGATGTTCATTAAAATATTTTCCGGCAAATATCCTGTTTGCCCGAACTATTGTCCCGACATTGATTGAAACCCTTGACAGATTAATATTTAGAGTTTCCTTAGCAGCTTGCCCAAGCATTTTCTGGAAAGCGGATTTTCTTAAAGTAGCCTCTAATTCATTAATCCCTTTCTGCAAAATCATGACCTTTTCCCGGCACTCAATATACTCTCTCATTGCCCCTAGATTACCGGTAAGTAATTTATTACACTCTGCAGCCGGTTGCTGTATTTCTTTTTCAAGATTTTTAAGCTTTAGGGAATTAAGGGTAATTTTATCCGTCTGTTTTCGGGCAAGCGCTACATGCCGAGTTAAAGCCTTTAGATCCTTCTTATCAAGCATGGATCGTAAAATCAGGTTTTGATCAAGTTTCCTTAAATCCGTAAAATCAACCCTATCCTGCCCCGGTACTCCAACCCCGCTGAGCTTGAGGGAGCTTATATGCTCACGCAGTTTTGCGCTGAATCGCTTGCCATCCTCAGCTATTTGCTTATCCCTGGGGCTACTATGGGCAATGTCCCTCTTATATCGGTAAGCCGAATCTACAATCATGAAGGCATCAAAAGTCAGCTCTTTCTCTGTTTCCGGAAAAAACTTTAGCAGCTCTGATTCTATACCGGCACGGCTTTTTTCCAATACTTCAGAAATAGCCTGATAGCTATTTGCCAGTTTAATTCTGGCTGCTTCCGTACTCTGATGGATTTGGGTAATAGCAGAAAGAGACGTCTTAGCGGTTTCCGGCAATAAAGGATAACGGTAATCATTGGCAAAGTTCAGATTAGCACGTTTTGAAACCAGCAATCTTAGCCCTACCTGCCATAGTGGAACATCTTGTTGTTTGCCGTCATTCATTTGGTAAGCAACAGCCTGGAACTCTTCCCGCACAGTTTTAACATCCATGTCTTTTGTGCGGAATACTTCATCTTCCAGCATATCCTTTGCTACATAAAAGGTACAGTTCATTATATGCCGGCTTGCTCCAACAAGAAATGCCTCAAATCCTGAATTCTTATCAAGAGTAGTATGAACCTCAGCTGAGCTAATTCCCTGTATGGCGTAATTGGTAAGTGCATATCCGTGTTTAAAACGGACAGGATATAGTTCATCATCAGTCCTGATTTTAACTAGCCGGTATCCTTCCTTATCCCTGACCTTAACCTCAAATTCACCATGCCCATATTCATCAACTTCAATAATTCTGCTAACGATACCTATTTCGTTATTGTCCACCCCTCCGTATCCGTCAAACTCACTTTTGTTGCTTTTAAAGATTATCTGATCACCGACACTTAAATCTACCAAATCACTACTTCCCGATCTGAAAACATGATCACCGCCTTTAACTATTCCTGCTTCCTTCAGCTTTTGCCGGATTGTAGCATTCAACTCATCAACTTCCCGATTCGTATAAGCCGGAACAACCACCATTTGCAGTCCTCTAAGATCACCGTATTTTCTGGAATATCCTATTATCTGATTTACTGCTCCACTTACTACTCCCTGCTGCTTGGCAGCTTCATTATCAAAAACTTTGATCATTCCAAGTTTTTCATAAATCGAAATCGCCTCAGCTATATTGTAATTGCTTAAGGCCCGGGTAGCTTCTATATGAAGGCTACGTACCTCATAATCAGGGTTTTTATGACGGTTTACCTCTGTTAGAAGCCGGCGGCCGGCAATATCTCCGGCTTTTAAAAATGCTCCTTTACTACCGATTGCCGGATTCTGGTTATTATCACCGAGTAATATCGCTTTTGCCCCGGATTTGTTTATCTCGCCAAGTAGGTAACATATATCAGGCCCATCAAGCGAAGATGCTTCATCTGCTATTAATACTGTTTTTGCCGGTAATATACCCTTCCAGTCGCTATATTCCTTTTCCTTGTAAAAGTTGTAATCCAGATTCAATTTTGCCTTATGCCCCCTTTGCTGCTGCCATTCCTGACGAAGGCGGGTTGTATTGACCACTTTGATTCCCAGTTTATCACCAAGTTCAGAACATGCCTTATTGGTCATTGCCGTACCGATTACTTCAAAACCCGCTGCTTCGTAATATTTTCTTACTGCTAGCATTACCGTACTTTTTCCTGCTCCCGGGAAGCCTTCCAATACACTTAAGTTACTGCCGTTTAAAATTGAAACTACCGTCTCTACTTGTTGATCGGTTAATTTTACCCCGATATTGATTTTTTCTACCGCATCCCGGCTTACTCCTAAAACATGGTCTTTTTGCCCGGCAAGGTCAGTAATTACTTCCTCCAGTTTTTTCTCAAACTCTACCCGGTCACTCCGAGCAAATAACATTTGTCCCTTAAGATCACAAGGGTTGATTATGGTTAACTTGGCAGAAGACATTACTACAGCATACATCTGCAGTAACTTTTCTTTAGGGTATGACGCACCTTCTACGTCCTTGCCATCTTGCCCGTTTATTAATGCCTTATGTATTTCATTCTCTATATCCGTTGCCGAAAACACCGGTTTATCAATTGATAACCTGTCAATTACTAGTTCAGGATTGGCAATTATTCTTCTGGCGTTCTCCTGGATGATCTCTTCATTGATCTTCATCCTTTCACCATGAATCCTGCTACCTGCAGGCCCAAGATGAATGGTAGGAATCAGATCAATTCCTCTATCTTTAAATGATAGATGGGTTACTCGGGTTTTATGCCCATGACGTACTAGATGTTGATTAATCAGATATGCTGCTTCTTCTCTTCTTTCTTTTAAAAATGATACCTTATTCCAATCCGTATTTTTTAGGCCAAAATCAACAATACCATTGTCAAACTTGACCAGTTCCCGCATCGTTAACATTACGTGCCCGTGCGGGTTTTCATGGTTATCACAGTGCATGTTTACATCTACTACCATCCCGTATGCCGTATAAGTTCTGGCAATATCAGAAAGTAGTTCTGCGTTCTGCTCGGGTGTTAATTCTACCGGTAAGGCAATATCAAATTCCCTGCATAACTGCCCGTCAATTCTGCCCATCTCACCGGCAGTTACCCTGTTCCATAACTGCTGACGGTCATATACCCATTCAGGTGCATATTCAGGAGCGTAAATTGTACTAAATACTACTCCCTTTTTTCTGCTATAGTCCCATATCTGCTCGGTAATAATACCGGTTTCCTTATCCAGTACATATTCTACCAGTTTTTCACCGCTACGATATGCAGCAGCAGCAACGGCACTTCTGCCCCTGCTTTTACCGATAATCTGAAAAGACTGGTGTAAACTTTTCATAGTTTATTTTTGTGGATAACTTTTTTATTAACTGTATTTTTTCTGTTAAAACGGACTACTTCTAATACCTTATCTAGTAAGGCTTTCCTCCATCTCATCCTTGAGCGCACGTCGGGATTTATCCCGACATATAAGTGCGCATTTAGCAAAACTAAATGAACTTGACTATACACCTGTTTTTTTTCTTCTTCAATATTTACCTCCTTTTATGTCTGAAAATCGTGTATCTTAGGGGGTAACCCCCTCATACCACCCCCTTTACATTAAATAAAGGGGTCATGGGGTTTATCTTTTTTCTGCACTAGCTATGTATTTTTGCCATGAATTATGGTAAAAACAGTATAAGAATATCCAAGGTTAGGATTTAAAAAGCATCAATGATTGATTACAGTTAGCATATACCTTATAATCCTGCTCTATATACTTGAAACAGAATGGATTTATGGCTACTAAAAAGATTTCAATACTTGAAAAGATTAACCAAACCGAACTAAGAATAAAGGAACTCGTTAAACAGCGGAATAAGGAGTTACTTGACATTATTACCCGTTTTAATGCTATCTCAATTGATAACAACCTACTTAGCGGCTTCATTATTTTTGCTTTGAATCCTGATAATAAAGACCACCCTATTTTAAAAGAATTTAAGGAACTAGGCAAAAGACCGAAATTGCCCAGTAAATCCAAGTAGTAAAATTTTAAGGGAACTAAAAAGATTAATTAGGAAAAGGTTTTATTTTAATATGCAATTGAAAATTCAGTCACAACAGGCACGAAAAGAAGATGCCCGTAAAAAGATTATGCTTGGTGGGTTGTTTGTTAAGGCCGAACTTGATCATTTTCATCCGCACGATCCTGCTACTTTATATGGTATATTACTAGAGGCAAAAAATAGAATGCAGGCTGATCCTACTCTGACTAGCAAATGGCGTACTTTAGGACAGGAGTTGATGAAACAGGATACCCGCAATTAATGATTTACTGCATTTTTAGGGGTATCCTCTAGCGGCTAAATTTTATGTTATTGCTCACATCCCCGCAATCCTTCTACATTAGCCTTTTGGAAATTAGTGTTGTTTAAATTAGCTCGGAATATATTTGCCTCCCGCAAGTTTGCTCCAAGCAAATTAGTTTCACGTAAATCAGCTAGCGTTAAATTACTATTCTGTAAATAAGCCCCGGTTAAATTAGCTTTCCGCAAATCGGCCAGTGTTAAATTACTATGCTGTAAATAAACTCCACGTAAGTCAGCTTCAAACAAATCAGCACCACGCAAGTCTGCACGATACAAATTTGCTTCACGTAAATTTGTATTTGAAAGATCAGCATTACGAAGTAAACTATTTGATAAATCAGCACCTTCCAAATTAATCCCTGATAGGTCAACACACCTTAAATCAGCATTGTGTAAATCGGCCTGCTTACCTTGAAAACCTTTGGATTGAACCCAAAGTTGATGCTGCTCTAGTATCTCGGCTAAATCCCAGTCATATACCCACACCAATTTGTCGTTATCTAATTCTTCTACAGATCGTGTTCTGTAGGTCTTTTTTAATATTTTTTTCTTTATTTTACTTATTTCGTGTTGTGTTTGTACGTGCATTTTTACCTCTTAAAATAATTGTTAACATTGACAATAAGGACTAGTTCCTTATGAATGCACACCTCGTGCATTCGTTCTTTAAGAGGCAAAAGCTTAAAGCTTTATGGAAAATCAAGGGCCGTCCAGAGGGCGGCAACCGCTTGCCCTTGATTTTTTATAAAATTTAAGCTAACCAATTTGGGGCTGGATAATCAGAACAGCGTATCAAGTCTTTTATGTTGCTAATTTGAACACATCCCAAGATGCTGATTATTCCGTAAAATATAACTTGTAGTTAAGCGTGACTAACTAAAGGATTCAGGCTGAATAACCTGTTTTTTTCTGATTTGATTATTAGCAAGGATTTAACCAGTTTAGGCTCATTTGCTTATATGGGCTTAATAGGTCTGGTTATTGCCAGTCTGATTAATATCTTTCTTCGCTCCGCTGCGCTGGATTTTGCCGTCTCTTTCATAGGAGTAGGTGTATTTATCATACTGACCGCTTACGATACACAGAAACTTAAATCCATCTATTATGCCATGAACGGCAATACCGCAAGAGCAGGTAATATTGCAATATACGGCACACTTACTTTATATCTCGACTTTATCAATCTCTTTACTATGCTGCTACATTTCTTTGGTATCCGAAGAAATAATGATTAAATCTGATTATGACGATATATTGCGTGATTAACTATTCACAGCAGTGTTTTTTTGGGCCTCTTCAGCAGCACGAAGCTCATAAGATACTTGCAGGTTCATCCAGAACTTAGGAGTAGTACCAAAAAATTTGGCTAGTCTTAAAGGCTGTATCTGCTGTTATTCCTCTGCGCTCCAATACGATATCGTTAATTCTCGGTGCTGGCACTCCAAGTTCTTGTGCAAGCTTCCTACAGCTTAAACCATGTGGTTTGATAAACTCTTCTCTTAATATTTCACCTGGGTGTATATTCCATGCCATTACTGCCTCCTTTATTTAATGATAATCAACTATTTCTACTTCTTTGACCT
>Ga0214921_10001316_pt1 | contig 42892 bp, 30 predicted proteins | sample LL1505_MetaG_FD_177992 | JGI IMG/M metagenome (GOLD analysis project Ga0214921, IMG submission 177992) | Freshwater microbial communities from Lake Lanier, Atlanta, Georgia, United States - LL-1505 | ecosystem: Environmental > Aquatic > Freshwater > Lake | place: USA: Georgia | collected...
CAACAAATCATAGACAAAAACTTGGCACCACTAGAAAAAGTCCCAGAAGAAAAAATAAATATTGAAGCAGAAAATTTAGCAAAACAATTAATAGATATTGGATTAAAAGGCGTTAAAACCAGTTTACCTCCAGACTGTGGAGTAACACAAGACATGATCCCCAAACATTGTTATTATAAACCAGAAACAGAAAAACGCGGTGGTAAGTTCATTATAGAAAGACATCCAGTTCTTATTGCAAAAGGAACAAGACAATGGGCAACAACAGAAAGTAAAAGTAAAACGATTAAAGAAAAATTTGATTTATTAATCGAAAAATACAATGAATTGGAAAATAATATTTAGATAATAAAAAACTTTTTTATTATTTATATTATATATATATAAATGAAAAGATTAGATAATTATGTTAATATGTTAAAGGGGGGTGTTATAACTGACTTTAAAATTGGACAAAATGTAACAGTAAATGGTAAATCTAGTTATATTATTGGATTTATAAGTAACAAGACAGGTACACAATATAATAATGCAGCATTATTAAAAGAAGATAAAAAAACATTTGATGGTATATATGCTCAAAATTTTATTAACGAAGGTGATGGAACTCAATTAACTCAAGCTGAAATAGACGCTGGACGAGAAACACTAAAAAATTCATTGCAAAAGAACCCATCGAACGTTAAATTTTTACAACAACCGGGTGAATTAAATACACCAGGAAACGACGAAGTAGCAGAGACACCAGAAGCAAAAGCAGCAAGAGTAGAAGCAGCAAGAGTAGAAGCAGCAAGAGTAGAAGCAGCAAGAGTAGAAGCAGCAAGAGTAGAAGCAGCAAGAGTAGAAGCAGCAAGAGTAGAAGCAGCAAGAGTAGAAGAAGCACAACGTAGAGCAGCACCAGCAGCAGCACCAACACCAGCAGCACCACCAGCAGCAGCACCACCAGGATCATATATATCAAATGTACCACAAAATCGAGAAATCGACAAAGATTTGGTTGTATTATCCGTAAAATTAAACCCAGCACCAGCAGCACCAGTACCATCAGGATCACCCGTAGTAGCAGCCCCGTCATTCTACGACAGTGGACCTTCCGAACCAACATATTTCAGAGTAACTGTTTACAAGACAATTAATGGAAAAGATACATATGTCAACTCTCGACCTGCCTATCCATCAGACACCGTTAAGAAGATATTAGATGCATTCAAAGTATCTGGTAAAATCTGTGTTGTTTCATCAGGTAAACAATTTGTTAAGTCATTAAATGGTGAAAAAGATTTATATACAACACTCGGACAATTACACTTAAAGTATGAATCCGTAGAATTGTATGTTTTATAAATAATATTTTAAATTAGTTTAAATAATAATTTAAAGATATATTTAGATTGTATAATATGTCCGATACCGTTGATTACTTAGATGAAGACCCGACAATATCTACTCAAAAATACTGTGTAGTCAGTGTTTTAACTCCTAAAAATTTCAAAGATTTTGATAGTAAGAGTACCATGTCTACATTCAAAGTTAGAGGTTCTTATGAAACAATTGAAGAAGCACAATCAAGAATTAAATTTTTAAATTCTCTTGATCCAAATGTTAATATCTATTTAGCAGAAGTTGGTAAATGGTGCCCATTTGATGATGACCCTGAAAAAGCCAAGGATGCAGTTTATCAAAATGAGGAATTAAATAGATTGATGAAAGGTTACAAGGAGAATCAAGAAAAGGCAAAAGAACATTTTGAACAAAGAAAGGCAGAAATGGTTTCCAATGCATTAAAAGATACAAAGGAAAAGAAGGAAAAATTAAAGGCAGAAGAATCAAAGAAAAAGGAAGAAGCATTACGTATGGAAGATGCAATCAAAGAAAAAGAAAAAGAAGTTACAGAAAAAGAAGAAAAGGTTGTTGAGAGTAAGAAGGTTGTAGAAAAGAAGAAGGAAGAAATCCAAACAAAGGAAGAAAAAGTAAGAAAATTAAATGACGACTTAGCTGCTGCACAAAAGAAGTTTGAAATGTTAAAGAAAGCAACAAAGGAAAAAGTTAATGGATCAAGTTAATGGATAAAAATAATTTAAAATATAAATATATATTTTAAAATATGGACGTTGGAACAATTTCTAATATACTTTTAGTTATTGCAATTGTATTTATTGCAATTGGAGTAACACGTGCTGAACAATTATCAAAACCTCAAAAAGAAACAATTAGATACATACCAAGAACATTAGAAGAAGAACAGAAAGAACCTGTTAAAGCTGAAAAATTATTTAAAACAATGTTTGAACAACAAACTCCATGGATTGGATCATTTAATAATTCTAATATTGTTGATAGACGTAAATTAGATAAGGATAGAGGGTTATTAAAACCATAGAATTTATCTTGTTACTTTAACAACAACGTTTGATTTTCTTCGCATCATATAATCATTAATATCAAATATATTCATCTTCTTACTATGTAATGGATCATAATTATTACTATGAAATTCTGTAAAACGATTATTACCAAAAGGAAATTTCTCTACATTACCTGCCTTAAAATAAAATATTCTTTCTTTTAAATCAATTGATCTTGAACTATTGTCGATAACCATACAGCCATAATTTTGTGTCATCTGTAAAAACACACTTTCAAATAATTCGAAGGTGGGAAACATACCTGCATAATGTTCGTATAATTTCTTGCGATTCATTCTTATGTCTTCTGCTAATAAAAATATAAAGTTAAATTGAGATCTATATTCAGGTAAAATACCTAAAGAATATTGCATACTCAATATATATGTTATATGTCTGTGTCTTCCTTCGTTCATGATAGATAAGAAATTAGAATCTTCTGCCCATTGCTTTTTAGCACTCATACAATCATCCATTATGAAAAGAACACGTGTATCTAATTTTTTCTTACCATCTTTAATTCTTTTGTTATTTTTTTCTATTATTAAATCTTGACGTTTTAATAATTTTTCCATAATTTCTGGTTTATATTCATGATGAATAAAAGTAGTTGGAAATACACTATCATAAAATTTATTTAATCTATCTGTTGGTGCTATAATTACTCCTGCAGGAATATCATTCATCTTTTTCATAATCTCTCTAATAACCCATGATTTACCACTGTTTGATTTAGCAATAATACAAATACGAGGATTTAAAAATGAATTATCATCCTTATGAATTAAATGATCCAAATTAAATCTTTCAATTGGTAATATTTGACCATTTACATTTAATGATGCCATTTTATAATATATATATTATAAAAAAAAATCTAGATTAAAATTGATCATACTAATTGAAATTAAAATTGACCCATATCAGTGAAAATTTCTTGTGTTGATACACTCATTTTCATAAATTTATTATCAATGTAATACACAATCATAAAAATTAATAAGAATACAAATAACGATGTTCTAATTGATACTGATTTTTTATCATCATATATGCTTTCAATATATTGAAATAATGTTACTAATGTAAAACCGATAAATCCAACTAATAGTGGATTATCAAAATCTAATTTATTAAAAATTTGTTCCATATAATATATATAATATTTTTTTTACTAAATTAATTTAATAATTTCTAAAATTAAAAATATTTTTATTACTCTTTGAATCATTTGAATCCTCAGAAATTGTATTTAATGCTCCTCCCTTTTTTGCCATATTACTAAACTCTTCTTCTATATGTCCATCTTGTTTATGATATGGTTGACTTGTTTCACTATTGTTACGATGAGGAGGAACCATTTGATTTGTTGCTGCAGTATTTTGTTCAGCTGGTATGATTATTGTTGGTACTCTAGTAGCACTTGCACCATGTTGATTACCTCCATTTTGATTTGTTCTTTCAGTTAATGGTATTGGTTTCACTGATGGTGATGAAAGAGATGCTCTCTTTTGTTGTTCATAAATTTCTTTTAATGACATTGGAGGAGGTGATTGAATAACATTTCCACCAATTTGTTGTGGAGCTTGTTCATTTTTAACTAAATTATATTGATTATTATTACTTTCTGTATTAATTAATGGTTTAATATGTTTATTATCATTTGTTTCAGTTACAATTCCTAAATATTTTTTAAGAATCATTTTTAATGGTAACATTTTTCTAATTGCTTCTTCAATTGCTTCTTTTATTAGTTTATGTGCTTTTAATTGATTTCTTTTATATTCTAATGCTGGTACATTATGGAAAAATAAAAATGGATAATTATAAAATGTCTTTGCTACTTCAATGTAAACATTATGAATAAATTTATTGTAATTTAAATCTATATTAAATTCATTTAATAATTTTTGTTTTTCATGAACATCTGTATTTGTTAATAATATTATATTTGATTGAATAACTGCTTTAATTAAATCATCTAATATTTCCGAATTTGGTATAACAGTCTTTATTCTTGATGCTTCAGCAACTATCATTGGTTCAGTCCATGTTGGAATCTTTGCTAAAAAACCTTGAAATAATTTTAATTCTTCACCTTCTTTACCTATTTTCTTAACTTCTAAATAAATAGAATTAATTCCTTCGTAAATTGCTGGTGTTAACATATTAACAAGTTGAATTGTATATTCTTTTTTTATCTCAGTTAGATAACTTGAATTGGCCATAATATAATATATAATATTATATTATTTCATTATTAACAAAATTATACTTTTTTTAGAATTGTTTACTAGAGTTTCCTCCTCTAGTTCCAAGTAATTCATATTGATTGCTTGAGTAGCATCTGCATCCAGGTTGTGCTACACCATCTCCCATACATGTTACATTAGATGTTCTGTATTTTCTTCCTACACCAACATCTGACCATTTAACAGGATCATTTGACTTGAAGTTAGTCATTATTCCTTCCTTCCAATAATGACCGCAGCATTTTTGTGAGCATTGTGATTTACTTAATGGTGTCTTTAAATCATATGAATCCTTGACGGAATATAATTTATTAACATCTCTAACATTAGTATATTTTTCTATTTTTTTTGCTGATCCGACTTTCTTTGCAGTTGATACAACTTTTCCAGCGACTGGTTTAGGTGATGATACGACAGTTGATGCAACACTTGACGCGGGGCTTGATACAACTGATTCATCATCGGAATAAGATGCTGGAGGATCTAAATATGGAACACCTGCAGCTTTTAAGTCAACAGCTGGTCTATTCTTTCTATTTAATTCATCGGCTTCAGTTGATTCTGGAGAAGATGAAGGTACTGATTGAGAATAAGATTCAGATATTTCATATTTTTCCTTAACTGGTCTTTGAGATTGAACAAATAAATAATATACTACTGCTACAACGGCAATTAAAATTATTATTTCAAAAGATCCTCCTCCTAATTGATTTTTTACTAATCTATATGACATATTTATAATATTTATAAATATATTATTTTTAATCCAATACTAATTAATTTTTTTGTTCTATAGGTTTTAATTCAATAACTAACTTATCTATAACGTAATTACCTGATTTATCTAATTTTCTTGGTATATATTCAACATAAATTTGATCATCTAAATATTTTTTTAAAATTTTGTTAAATTCATTTATATATTTAAAATCAACCATTACATTTGTATAAAATTTATCTGTTTTTAAATAATCAACACCATATTTATCAATTGCATCTCTTTGTATATCAAATACTTCACTTGATATTTTCATCGCTTCATTCTCATTAATATTAATTTTATCATCACCAGTTTTTGAATGAATTATATACATTCCTTCAGGAGTAATAACCATTGAACCTTGAGTATCTCCTGCATTATAATGTTGGATAAAATGTAATATATCACTTGTTGAAGGAAATTCATATAATATTCCTTGTTGTGCTCTTGCTCCAGGATAAGGTGTTGGAGGATGTGTATGAAACATAAATTCATAATCAAGTGCATCAATCATATTCTGTGGTAATAAAATTTCTGGATCATCTTTATCTTGTCTATTTGTTTGTGCACTAATAAGAACTTTTTCTAAATTATGTTTATTAAAATCTAATAAACCTGAATGTTCTGAATATCTTAAGTTTTTTGATCTATCCATATAAATTTTATCTTTACCATAAGTTAATAAACTATCTAATATTAATATCTGATTACGATCAATTACAAATTTACGTTTATTATTTTCTCTTTCAAAGTTTGCTTTAATATTTATTCTATTATTCTTTTTTAATTTTTGTATTTTTTCTACTTTTTTCATTATTTCTCTAGATGGTTCATAATTATGTTCAATTACATGATGTAATAATGAATTATCAAATAATATATCATCATGTTTATATAGTATTTTAGAACTATTATGAGAACAAGAAGGACATTGGTAATTACCAACTTCTTTTGATTTTGAATTAAAATATAAATTCATCATACCATGAATATCTTCTTTAGGAATATGAGAATATTTATATATTAGAGGTATATCTATGTATTTCTTCATATATATAATGTATATAAAAAATTGAATTTTATATTTATTATATTAAAAGAATAAAATGAATACTATTAATGAATCACCACAAATATCAACACAATCAAATATAATGTCATCCGAACCGATTGTAAAACGAAAAACTAGAAATTTACAGGCATTAGAAACTTCGAGTTCTGCATTTGTTAAGGAACAACCAAAAGAATCTTCTCATTTTTATGAAAAAAGAGAAACTGATAGATTAAATCATGATTTACGTAATCCTTACAAAGATGTTGAAAAAGAAGTTGAAAAAGAAGTTGAACCGATAGATTTAACAAATTTAGAATTATTTCCAACATTAGGGAATAATTCAGAACATGCAACAAAACATATATCTATTTGGAATATTACAAATCATAATATTCTTGCTCCATCTACACAAAAAACTATTTTAAAAAAAAATGATGAAAAAAAAGTAGAAATAAAAAATACAAAAAAAACAAAAAAATATGATTCAGATGAAGAAAGTTTAAGTGATGATTCATTTGTAGAAGAAGAATATGATGAAAATGAAGAAGAAAATATTGATATTGAACATATAAATAATTTAATGAAAAAGCGAGATTTTTTAGAAATGGTATTAGAAATATCAAAAGATAGATTAACAAAATCAAATCTCCCACAAATGCAATTCTATAATAATATTAAAAGTGAATATTATAAATTAGATGATGAAATTCAATATCTTAAAAAAATTGATGATGATATTGACGCATATTACGGAACTTCTAATAACTCATTATTAGAAGAACATGTACAAAAAAAGAAATCGTTGGAAGATTTAGAAAAGCTTGAACAACAAACAAAAGAATTTTTGTCTATGTTGGAAGACGTTGATTTATAAATGAATAGATGTCTATATTTCTTTGTATGTTTTATCAATATTATTTATTGATGTAATGTTTTTGATATTAATATTATATGTTGCTAATATTTTATTTAATTTATCTGTTTTTTTATTTTTAATTTGATTTTTATATAACTTATGCATATACAAAATATCATTATTATTGAAATTTATTAAATGATTTCTTATGTTCATAAAATTCTTTCTATTTATGTTTTTTATTGATACACTATTCAAATCATAACTAAAATTTAAATTATAAAATTTTGTATTTGTATTTGCAATCATATCAAATGATGGTTTAACACATGAAAAAAATCCATGAGTATCTTGTAAATACCAATTTTGATCAGAATAAATATTTGTTTCAATTACATCACCATTGGATAATGAATTTATTACATTTGAAATCATTTCTATTTTTTGATCTTTCTTTAAATTCTTATTTTCAATTGAAAGAGGATAATTCTCAAATAACATTAATGGTAATAAAACTTTTTCTTTATCATACATCTTAAGTGATGTTTGAATACTTTTATAATTATCCATCAAATTTTTATTTGATATTAATAATCCACAATCAATATCTTTACGTTGAGTATATGTTCTATATAATTTAAATTTAATATCATCAATATTATTTCCATATGTTAAATATAAATCTTGCAAGATTAAAATACATTTACGAATATCTTTTTGAGAATATTCTATTATTTTTGTAACAACATCAGGAACTATTTGAAGATTTTCACCTTTACAAATCTTTCCAATAATAGTTTTAAAAGATGTTTCACCAGGTAATTCAAATTTTATTTCTGGACAATGCTTCTTCTGTATTAATTTATTTATAAATTTAGAATGAGTTAAATTTGATATTAATATAATAGGAAATTTCTTGTTAATCTCATTCAATAAAAATAAGTTTATAATATTTTTCTTTTCATTTGTTAAATTTATACGATTTGTATCATCTATTATAACTCCAATCTTCTTTTTAGGATTATTAATAATTGTTTCATATATATCATCCTTCTTTTCATCACTTGAAGCATAATATATATAATCATAACCTGCTTCTTTTAATAATAATTTAGATAGAATTGTTTTACCTACACCAATACTTCCTATTAAAATATATGATGGAAATGAATTAGGAAAATCATGTAACCATTTTTTAATTTTATTTACAGCAATTGAATTACCTATAAATTCATTACTATTTTTTGGTTCATATTTTTTAACCCAATTTGATGACTCTAGTGACATTAGTTATAATATATGTGTTTATTTATATTAAAAATTGATTTTATAAGTTTATATATTCAATTTTAATAAATTATAAATATTATAAAATGGTTACGATAACATGTTATTATAATGATGGTGATTGTTATAAAATAGATATAACAGGTATAAAAAATCTTAAAGATTTAAAAAATAAAATTTATACACACAAATTTAAATCAAATATATCTAATTTAGATGATATTGTGCTTATAACATTTGCAGAAGTTATAAAAGATGTAGATGAATTAGTATTTACAGAAAATCAAGTAGTTTTGGTAAAAATTACTATAGATATTGAATTTAATAAATTTATAAAAGATGTTAGATTTATAAAGTTAATTGGAGATGATAAAAAGAGAAAAATATTATATAAGATATTAGAAAATCCTGATCTATTAGAGTCATTAGAAACATATAAATATCAAAAAGAATTGGATCAAATTAAATCAATGAATTTTGTTGTTGCAGATGATAAGATTAAGAAATTATTGGATACATACTCTGGTAATATTGAAAATGTAATAAATACAATAATATAGTTTTTAACTTTACTTTATATAAAAATATTTAGTTCAATATTAATTCTTGTAAAAAATTATATTTTAATATAATATATAATATGGATAAAGCAACCCGTAATTTTGATAGCGCACCCTCAGGTAATGTTCAAAAAGAAGTTGAACGCTTAATCAGCGAGGGAAAGACAACCCTCACATTACAAGACTACGAACGTCTCAGACGCAAGTACCCCGATGACAACACATTATACGACAAAGTCATGGAAGCACTCACAGAACGCGCCAGAGATGTACGCAGAACAGCCCGCAAGTTCTACAACTTAATCATGAAGAATGTATTAGCAGGAAACACAAGTGGACAAACATTATACTCAATCTTACACACAGCCAAACGCTATGCCAAGGAAAATGGATTAACTGATTCCGAATTCGAAGAATTCAGAAGATTAGTTGAAATGAAACTCGAATCAGGTGTAGACCAACAAGAAAAAGAAGAAAAGGGATTATTCCCCCAAGTTAATGTAACATCATTCTCTAAATTATTAGGAACCGTTGCAGTTGAATCCAACAACGGAATCCAATTAAAGGATGCTGAATATGGAATCTTACAAGAAGTATTAAAAGTATACTCCATGACCCGCACCCTCCACGCATCAGTTATCATCCAATCAATGCTCCACACAGCATGCTCATCTGTTGCATTAAACGGAAAATACGATTCCAACAAGCACAACCCTGGTATCTACGTAAACCCTTTACTCTTTGCTCTCTTCGTTCCTAAATTCAACTCAATCGATGAACGCATGTTATTAGCAAACTTAGGAGCAGTTGTCAAGGCCAAATACCAAAAGGAATCAATCGCCACATTACCTGACTACAAACTCTTCTATGCATTAGTAACTGACAGAAACGACGTAGTTTGCGACAGCGAATCACCCATCAAGGATTTACGCAACCGTGTCATGCTCCAACAACACTTATGGAACTCAGTTATCGCTCTCCGTGCAGGTAAATACTTCGATGTAACTGCCGCTGAATTCGTTAACTCAATTGATGCATGCAAATTCTCAATCTACACCCCCGAAATCGAAAACATGGGAGATGAAACAGTCATCCTCAAGAGATTATTCGCTGCATTCTCATTCAACCCCATCACAGTTGTATCTGCACCATCATACACTGGAATGAACTACACTCAATTCAACAGCGTTGGATTCACACAAGAAGTATACAATGTTCCCTTCTTACAAATCAATGTACCCCCTATGTCATCAGGAGTACCCATTGATGTAACAGACACACTCAACCAATCAGTATATGAATTCGTTAACAACCAATTCGTAACACGTGTACGCAGAGTATACCAAGCCGATGAAATCATCGCAGTAGCATTATCCCGTAAATTCAGATCACCCCAAATCCGCACTGCAACTGCACCAATGTTCATCCAACTCCCATTAACAGTCAATGGATATGACTCAATCAACCAAGCAGTTGTAAATTGCCCCGAATCAATGGCTGTCGGAGAAAATGCAGACATGTACTACTTAAGATCCGCTGTCTTCGCTGAATTATACACACCAGTTGTAAACAGCGCTGACAAGACATACATCACAACTAAGGAAATCGTCATCGGAACATCTGCACTCGTTGTCTGCGCCGAAGGATACCGTGCATACAGACCCGTTGCAATCCACACACCATACATCACAGGATTAAATGCTGGTATGGCTGTTAACCCCGCAAGTGCATCACCAATCTTCCCCTTAGTACCTGGTTCAGGAGATGCACAAAATGACCCTGCAGTATTATTAAGCAAGACTGGATTAGTTGTCTTCTACCAAAGAGGTTAGATTAAATTTACTTTTAAATAATTATTTAATAATTATTTAATAATAATTGATTTTTATCTTGGAAATGTACTAGGAAGAGATTCTTTACGGATTTTAACTACATTCATTGGTAATTCAGGTGGACTTAATGGTGTATTTGAATCGATTAAATAATTTTGGTATGCTTCAATTTCATTTATTAACCAAGGAGTTACAAAATTTACTGTTCTATCATTCAAGTCTTTTACCTGACCTTTAAGATCGTATGGTAAGTGTTTGGCATAATCATGAAATACACCATTCATTAAGTTTATAATGTCATCGTCCTTCTGTCTTGAAATAATATACTTTCTTGTTTTCTTGGCAACATTTCTTATAATTGCATTCTGTATGATCTCAATATTTTCTCTTGAAAAATATGCTTCTCTTACTAATTCAGCATCATTTGTATCATTACAATCATCTTCACGACATTGTTTAATATCATTGTATCTTTCAAAATATTTTTTAGGATGAACATTTGTATATAAGAATGGTGCTTTTTCTAATTTATGAACCATATCTAAATTATTCTTATTTTCATCATAATCTTTATATAAATCATAATAATTAAAATTTTTTTTACTTATTAATCTATTTTGTTTTTCAATCTTTGCATTTTGTTTTCCTAAATCAATGCTAGAAGATTTAGGTGCTGGTTCTAATACTATATTTTGTTTACTCATATATTATAATATAATATAATTTTATTTGTAAAATTATATTAATTTATTAAAAATCAATTTCATATGTCTCAATTAATTCATCATCTGATAATTTACAATTGGGTTTATATGATTGTTTGATATTTTCATTTATAAAAAATACAGATGCTAAATCAACAGTTTTAATTTCAGCGATCATTGGTTTTTTATTTCTATCTTTAATATGTACAATCTCTACAGATGAAGATCCACCGATCATTGGTCTTGGTGCTCCTGCGGGTGCTACTGGTACTGCTGCGGGTGATGCGGCAACTGCTGCTGGTAATACAGTTGCTCCAACAGGTGCGGTTGAAGGTATTGGTGTACTTAATAATGATCCTGTTTTATTTCCTTTAAAAATTGCAATATAATAATTTACTCCATCAATAGAATACGCAACTAATTGTCCTTTAGTAAATTCTTTATTATCAGTTATAATATTTTTCTTTTCACTATCATTTAATAATGTACCAACTCTATTATGTAAATAGTGGGCATGATTTATAATAAAATTATCAATATTATCAACTGATCCTCCTCCAATACTAGTAATTTGATTTCTAATTTCTTCATCAATACCAACTCCTCCGGTATTTGTATCAGTTCTTTCATCAAATTTTCCACGATTAAATATTTCATTTTTAAAATTATATTTATTTCTTTCATCAATTATATATTTATCTTCATCTGAAGTATCAAAAAATGGTTTCATCATAATTTTATATTTAAAGTCTTTATCATTATATGTAACTCCTGGTGGAGGATTTCCATTTGCATCTGCTCCATTAAATTGTGTTACAACTTTTTGAATATCAGATTGATCAAGATTTAAATCTTTAAATTGAGTATCAATTACTAATATTGAACCATAATTTGGAATATAAAAATTAATTCCATCTACAATATATTTCCAAAAACCAATGTTATTATTATCATAATTAGTATCTTTAATAAATACATTATTTTCCAAACTAAAATTCCATATACAAATGCCTTTTTTATATAAAATATAACATGCATTATGTAATTGAAAGATTATTGATTTCCAAACTTCGGGATCATGATAACCAGTTGAAATCATTCTTAATACAGATACATTCATTCCATTTTGTTCATACTTTCTTTGATTCCATACTTTAATATTTTGTGTTGGAGCTTCTGTTAATGCAATTAAACATGTATCAGAAACATCCATAAATTTACCCTCAGTTTTAAGTTTATCATTAATAAATTCATCCCATGTCATTATACCATTTGAATTTTGTCTTTGATATGCTGTTATTGGTCCCATATTTAATGCAGGACCAAATTGTTGTGTTGGTCCCATATCAATTTGTGTTAAACCATTGTTTGCAAATTTATATCTGATATGTGCGTATTTTTCGATTAATCTTTGTTTTATTTTTTCCTTAAATGATCCAACATTTAAAATTTTATTAGTTACAAATTTATTATAATTTTTATAATAATCATCCATTCTTCTATCAGCTGAAGAATCTTTTGCTTTTCTATATTTGGCAAAATCTAATAATGTTCTTGGATGAATAAAATATGATATTAATGATACAAAATTTGGTGATATATTTTTCTTAATTATTTCTTCACGAATATATTCATAATATGCAATTTCTCTCCAAACTTCTAAATATTTTCTAAATTCATCTCCAATATTTGTTAATAATGCTTCTCCTTCAAGTAATTGATATATTCTAACATTTACTCCAATATTATCATTTGCACATTGTATTTGAGTATTTTGATCAACTTTAATTGGGTAACATGATTTATATACAAGTAATCTATCTGGTAATCCAGTATATGGATTGTTAGTTACTTTATTATAATTGTATGGATTTAATCCAATAATTTTTAAATGACTTAGTAATGTATTAATTTCGGCCTTTTTTCTTGAGTCAAAACCAATTTCTTCCCCATCTCCTTGTTTTATTAAAACTGTTCTTAAATAATTTATAACTAATAAACGTTCAGACAAACTATTAAATGTATTTTTTGCTACTGCAATTTTTGTAGGTAACATATCTTCATATATTTCTCCCAATCTTGTAACATCTGCACCTCCAAAGGTTATATTATATTTTTGAACAATTGGGGGAACCGCAGGATGCCATAACATAGGATTACCTGATACATTTGGAGTATATGGATTCATCATAGGAACATAATATGTTGGATTAAATGTTTGCTGAACTTTTTGTTGTGGTCCAAGTGGAAGAATTTGAGGTATTGTAACTTGTAAATTCATTCCATTAAGTCCTTGAGGTTGTGGGATATATGCTTGTGTTGTACCATTTAATGCACTTTGTGTATCTCTTGGCTGTAATTTTGAATCAGGCTTTAAACCTTCGATTTTTGTTTTATTATCCTCATAATATTGTTTTGATTTCGTTACAGCTTCATCTCTTGGTTGATATGGATTTGAAATTGGTTCTATATATTTAGGAATTACATGTAATCCCCCTCTTTGTTTTTTTGACTTGTATTTTAAAGACGCTTTTTTTAGGTCATTAGAGTTTTTTGAGTCATTTACTGAGTCAAAAAAAAAATCTTTATTTCCACCCATCATTGGCATATTCATTGGCATATTCATTTGCATTGGCATATTCATTGGCATATTTCCTGGCATATTCATTGGCATATTTCCTGGCATATTCATTGGCATATTCATTTGCATTGGCATGTTCATTGGCATGTTCATTGGCATATTTCCAGGCATGTTCATTGGCATATTCATCATAGGAGGTCCATTCATTGGTGATTCAGTCATCATTTGTTGATTCATCATTGGTTGGTTCATCATTGGTTGGTTCATCATTGGTTGATTCATTGGCATATTACCAGCCATTCCTCCCATTCCAGACATTCTACTCATGGAAGGATCTACCATTGGTAAATTTGGCATAGTATTTAAATCAGCATGGGATGCTCCTAATGCTCCAAATAATTTATTTGTTTTAACAGATGCAACTGATTGATTCATTGAATTATCACTTCCTAAGAAATCATGCATTCTAGATCTTCTTTGAACAGATGCACGTTTCATTTCAGGGGCTTGTTCTGCAGGTTTAGGTGCTTCGTCTTCATCTACAGATACATCAGATGACATATCTTCTAATGATAACTTCTTCTTTTCTTTTTTAGATTTTGCAGTTTCATCAAATTCTTCATCTTCATCAACTTCGGCTAATTCTTCTTCTGTGTCTTCATCTGCATCGACTGTATCTCTTTTTTGTTTTCTCATTTTTTTAGAACCTTTCTTAGATCCTCTTTTTTTTGCACCTCCCTTCATTTTCTTTGATCCTTTCTTTGAACTCTTTTTAGATTTCTTTGAACCTCTTCTTGTTCTTTCTACAGATACTTCTGAATCCATTTCAGATAAACTAAATCTTTTCATTTTATCTTCAAAAGACGCTTCTGACATACCAGACTTAGATTTCATTGAATTAAATTTAGAACTACTAAATAATAATTCTTTCGGACTTTCAAGATTATTCATTATATCTTTAATAAATATTTTTATTTCATTAGATAATTTATTAACTTTGTTTAATGATTCTAAAAATGTTTTAATATCATAGGTATTATCATTTGTTTTTAATGAATCTATAATACTTTCATTATCTATTTCATTCAAAATATTTGCTTCATAAAAATTTGTTATCTTTATTTCTAATCCAATATTTGGCACAATAAATATATTTCCATCTAATTTATATTCATATGTAGAAGAATTCTTTTCTTTGAAATAACAATATATGTTTTTTAAATCTAAATTATTATGTCTAAAATTTGGATATCTTTCTTGTATAATAGCTAATGTGTGTAATATTTGAAATATTAATATATATATATCATCATCAGTTATATTATATGAAATATCATTAAATATATTTTGTAATGTATCCATTTTAAAATAATGTTCTCTTAATTCAACAGAAATAATTTGATCCTTTTTTATAAGTGATTTTGTTATGTTTTCATCATCAGAAATTTTTGTTATAAAATATTTTATTTTATCAGATGATACATCAAAATTAAATATATTCATCAATATGTGTTTTGTTTTCTTATTTATAACTAATCCACTCAATAAATAAGTTATCATTTTATTTGTATTGGACAAACTTGGTGAAAGAATAATATCAACTGGATGATCAATATCATTTATTTTATAAACAAATTTATTCAAAATATTATATTGATAACTAATATTTCTATTAAAAATACCATTTATTAAACTAGTTAATTCGTTACCATTATATTCTTTTTTTATATTAGACATCTTTAAAGCATCTTTAACTGTAACATCTTCTATTTGAACCTTTCTATCCATCTTTTTATTATATAAGACATCAAATAATAATGTACTTAAATAATTTATATCATTGTACTTTTCAATATCAATATTATTCATAATATAAATATAAAATAAAAAATTTATTGTTCATATACTTTTAATACTCGAGCAGATGGTTCTGTAATATTACCTGACCAATTTGGTAACCAGAAATGTTCGAGTATTTTTTCCCTATTTTTATAATGTGACTCAAAAATCTTTCTGTAATAATATGACTCCTTCGAAACTGGTTTTAAATGTTTATATGTATTATGTAGATATTCATCATTAGAAATAATCTCTTCAACACGATCTTGAATTATCTCAAACCATGATTTTGTATTTTTAGAAATTCCATCAGACATCGCCTCCTTCTTACGCCATAAAATTTCTTTACATAAAAGATTAGGGTCAACAACTTCAAATGCCTTTCTTATTAAATATTTTTCCATTCCATCTTTTGGCATTTTTAATTCCGATGATATATTCATATAATATTCAAAAAATTCAATATCTAAGAATGGAACCCTTGCTTCTAATCCATGATTTGATATTGCACGATCAACTCTTAAACAATCATATAAATGAATTTCTTTAACTAGTTTTTCAGTTTCTTTTTGAGCGTCAATTGAATTTGGAGCACTTTTAAAATATTGATATCCCATTTCTATCTCATCCGCTCCATCTCCATTTAATATAACTTTTACATCCGTATTTTCAGAAATCTTTTTTCCAAGTAAATATTGCCATGTTGATGCACGAATAGTTGTAATATCGTATGTTTCAATTGTTTCAATCACTTCAGGTATTGTTTTTAATGCCTCTTCAAAAGAAATATTATATACATGATGAACAACATTTGAATTGATATTCTTCTTTATGTGTTCAAATACAATACGAGAATTTATAACATCAGGAGCATCTGAATTTCCAATACTAAAATAATCAATCTTTTTACTAGAATTCATCTTCTTCATATGACGAGCAAGTAAACACGCAACTAATGAACTATCTAATCCACCAGATAATAAACATCCAATTGGTCTATCTGATTGAATACGCTTTTTAACAGCATTTGATAATTTTTCAACAATTTTATGATATATTATATTTAAATCAGATTCAATTGGCTTATATACATAATTATAATATGGTTCATACGTCTTAATAAGAGTTTTTTCATATTCAACATTATTTTGAACCTTATTATAATATGATATTTTAAAAATATGTCCCGGCTTAAATCTCTCAACACGTGAACAACATCCTAATCCTTTCATTTCTGAACTAAATAATATATCTTGTTCATCAGAATCATTATCCATATATCCAATAAAAAGTGGTCTAACTGATATCTGATCAGTCGCAGCAAATACATCAATCTTATGATAATAAAGATTTCTATGATATATTACAAATGCATATTCTCCATTTAATAAACTAACTATTTTATTGACATCCTTATACTTTTTGTAAAGTTCAAGAATTACCTCACAATCTGAATTAGATTCTGGATGTAAATCATGCTCTTTAATGAGTTCTCTGTAATTATATATTTCACCATTACATACTACAACAATCTCATCATATGCATCTGAAAACATAAATGGTTGATCTCCTTTCGAAGATTGATCTAAAATCGCTAAACGATGAAAACCAACAATAGCTTTAATTGTATTGTTTAATGTTAAATTCTTAAAAACAGAATTATCCGGTCCTCTCCTCTGAATTTTATTAAAATTATATCTCAAATTATAATATTTATTCTCAACTATCCGGATCTTGGATCGTTTTAAATAAAACCATATTCCACACATTATATTATATATAAAATGATTTATTTATATATAAACTAACAAATTAACTCCCGTATTAAATTAAATATCAAAGCCTCTAACTGTATCATCAAACGTTTTCCAATTATATTTCTATAATCATATTTCCTAAATATACGACTAATTAATACTTCTTTATTTTTTATATTCTTATTTAATTCAAAAAATAATTCATTTATAATCTCATTCTCATCTATATTTGTAATATATACTTCATATATTAAATTACGGATTGTCATTAACTCTAAATGTTCTACATCTTTTTTATTAATAATTTTCATGATAATTTCAACCACCTGTTTTAGGTTGTTCTTCCAATATATTAATTCAAGATTTAGACCTAAATATTTGGTCTCCAGTAACCACAAGGCCAATTTTGGATTTCTTTCGCATTTTTTAATAATTTCATTATACTCTACCTGTTTTAGCAGTTTATTTTCTTTGGCAGAAATATTTAAAAGTAGTCTATAAATATCCGAATCTGTCGGTTTTGAAAGTCTAATTGAAAGACATCTTCCTTTTAAAGGATCAATAACTTTTGACATATTATAACCACACAATATGAATTTACAATTATGAATATACTTTTCCATAGAACATCTTAGAGATGTTTGAGCATAATATGATAATTTATCTATATTGTTTATGATAACAACTTTAAATTTATTCTTATTTTTAACCATGTCTAATGTAAATTGAGAACAATATGTTTTAACAATATCTTGAACTAGATATCTATCAAATGCTGAATTTGTAGGATTAATTATTAAATGGAATTTAGATTGATCTAAATGTATTGTCTCTTTCTTATTACCAAATAACAAAATAGAATATTCTTCCTTTTTGATATCAAATACTTCATCACCAAACATATCTTTTAATATTAGATTTATAAGGGTTTTCTTTCCTGATCCATTAGGACCATGAATAAATATATTAGGAAAATTATTATATTCACCACAAACAACATCTCTTATTTTAATTGTTTTAACATCTTTAATTTGATTCAATAATGTATTATAATCTTTTTTTTCAAATAACTTATCATATATATCATTATGATATAGGATATCACATAGATTTGTAATCCTGTATTTATCTATTAGGAACATTTATATTTAAATTATTTATATGTATGTAGTATATTAATCAATTTTTATATTGAAATGTTCGGTTCTAATATCCACGGAGATTTTTTAACTCAACTTGAAAGAATACATAAATTAGGTGGTAATTTAATTCAATGCTTTATAAGTAATCCTGCAGGTAAGAAAACTCTTAAATTAACTGATGAAGACATACACACAATGAAAACTCAATTAAAAAAATATAATATGAGTATGATTATTCATTCACCATATGTTTTAAACTTTGCTAGAGAATTTAAATTAGAATCATGGTGGATTAAAACACTACAAAGAGAATTAGAATATGCCTCTAAAATTGAAGCTAAAGGAAGTGTAATACATTTTGGTAAATATTTACATCTTGATAAACATGTAGCAATTACAAATATGGTTAGTTCACTTAAATATATTATAGAACATATGCCAAAAGATGTTGTTATTTATTTAGAAACATCGTGTGGACAAGGTAGTGAATTAGGATATACTATTGAGGAATTCGCTGAAATATATAATCAATTTACTATAACTGAAAAATCTAATATTGTAGTATGTATTGATACTTGTCATATTTTTGTTGCTGGATATGACATCAGAAACACAGATGGAATAAAAAAATATTTAGACACTTTTGATAAACTAATTGGATTACAATATGTTAAACTTGTGCACTTAAATGACAGCAGTAAAATGTTAGAAAGTCATGTAGATCGTCATGGACATATTGGAGAAGGATATATCGGAGAAGGAGGATTAAAAGAATTTTATAAGTGGGCAAAACAGCATAACATAGATATTATTTTAGAAACTGGTGGAGAGAATGTTGAGATTCCTTTGTTGTTAAAGGTATAGATAAATTATTAATATGATATATTTAATATCATAAAATTAATTATTTAAAGTATATATGATATATTTATAAACTATAAAAGATATAATAATACACCATATTATATCATACATATATATTATATTTTTATATATTCCATAATTATTATCATAATATTATATTTTTTTATATATTTCTTCAAGTTATTTTATAAAAAATTAAAAAATAAAAATTTTTGTAAAAAAAAGTTTTTTGCCAAGAAAATGAAAAGTGAATTCTTGGCAAACTTTCCGGAGCTTTTTTTCGAGGCATACTCTCTCTCCTAAATTGATAACTTTATCTTTTTAACAAAAAATTGATAAATATATATATATTATTTAAATACTTTATGATATTATTATATATCTATTATTTATTATTTATTATTTATTTATATTATTATTAATTATATATTGATAAAAAATTTTAATAAATAATAATAATAATAATAATAATAATAGATATATAATAATATCATAAATAATACTTCTTATAAATAAAGTAAAAAATCTTAAATTGATAAATACTTTTTATTTAGCTTATCAAATTAATATATCATAAAATATAAATAATAATAATAATAATAAATAATATAATATAAATAATATCATAATATAAGTTTATTAAAAATATAAATTTATTAAAAAATATAAATTAAATATTAATAAAAATAATAAAAATATAATTAAAAACTATTAAAATATATAAATTATTAAAAATATATAATATGTTTATTATTTTGATAAATTATATATAACTTTAATATATAAATGAATTCTTTTGAATGTGTAAAATGTAAAGAAATATTTAAAACAAAGCAACAGTTACAGAGACATATAGATAAGAAAAATAAATGTGATGTAATAACAAAATTTAAATGTAATAATTGTTCAAAATATTTAGCTTCTAGTTATAATTTACAATATCATATAGATAATAATACATGTAAAGAATATGCAAAACCAGTTATAAAACCAATTGAACAAGTTCAAGAAAATAATGATATAAAAATTGCAATAAAATCAATATCGTTAAATAATTTAAGTATAAAAAATAAAATAATACTTTTAAGTAAATATAATATGAAATTAACAAATGATGAATTAAAAATTATTTTATCATCAAATACAGATATTGATGGAAGGGTATCATATATTTATTCAATGATTAATAATAATGAAATTGATAATAATTGTACAAATAATATAACAAATAATATCAAAATAAATAATTTTGGAAAAGAAGATATATCGTATTTAAATGATGAATATTTTAAAAATCTTATACTAAAGAACGATGTTAATAATATATATATGAAATTAGCCCAAGATATATATTTTGATAAAAATCATCCAGAAAACAAAACAATAAAGATAGATAATATTAATAATAAGTATGCACTTGTATTCAATAACGGAAAATGGGAAACTATTTTAAAATATGAATTAAGGGAAATATTACATGAAAAAAATCATCATTTATTAAGAATCCATACAAATCGATTAAAGGAATTATTAGATTCTGCTAAAAAAAGTTCTATAAATGTTTTTCTATCTAGACAATGTCATGTTGATCCTCATTTAGAATACATGATTGATAAGATAATCTTATTATTTTATAATGGTAAAGAATTATATGCTGTTTAAAAAATTGATTTCTCAATATATAAAAATATAATGAGTAATATTATACATGGAATATAAATATTTTGATCAATCTTCATTAATATCTGATAAATTGTTTGAATACAAACTTCTCTCATACGAAATTCAACACGACGAAAAAGATCCAGAAGATGAATATATAGTTGAGTTATTTTTTGAAAATATTTATAATAAAACAATATATAATCATGAAGTTGAAACATATTTTGATAATATTTGGCAATCAGTTTTTGATGCGTCAGGATTATATTTGGAAAGTATCGAAACAGTCGACGAAGAAGTAATTTTTGCATGGGGTCTCCTAAGAAAAAAAGATAATAATTTTTATACTTTTAAACCTGAATCTTTTTTATAAATTAGAATATGTTAGACAAATTATATAAACAAAAATATCTTATATTTTTGGATATTGAATTTCAAAATTTTATTGAAAAAGGAGTTCAAAAACCATATATTCTTGAATTAGGAATTATCATATTTGAAAAAGGTAAATTATATCCCATCTTAGTAGAGCATGTTAATTTTCCACTTTTTGTATCTGATAATATTAGATTACTTGGAACAGAGTACTGTAGTGCATCTCAAGCAACAGAAAATAAGATGTTAGAAATACAAAATAAATTTATTATTAAGCCAATTTTAGACGATGTAAAAAGTAAGAAAAAATTAATAACTTTTATCCCCCATCGGGAAGTAAAAGATTTATTACGCGAGGCAATCGAAAAGAATGATCAATCTATTTTAGATACAAATAAAGATTTAATTGAAAAACAAGCGCCAAAAGCAATGTTTAATATGTATTATAATCGTATTCCCAAAGAATATCAATTATTATTTAAAGTTTACATGAATTTATATGAAAATGATGTAGATGTTAAGAGAAGGGTTAAAGAAGATCCAAAAAAATATTTAGATAATTTAATTAAATATTTTAGTGATGGATTAGTTGTTCATAAAGAAACAACAGATTTACAAGCATTTGATAATGACACTAGATATTATAAAACAGATTTACGTATTATAAATAATTTTGATATTGCTGTTTTTAATAGAACACTTGTATCAAAAGTATTATCACCATCATTACATAATACATATGTATATTTATATGATGAAAAAATTAAAACAAATGATGAAATATTAAAATTTCATGATCATATTTTAGAATTAGTTAACAGAAGAATTGGAAAATATAAAGCACATAATCCATTGGTTGATGCTTTTATGACAATTTTTGTTTTTTTATTAATGTTGAAAATTTAATATATATATATATATTAAATGTCAGATAAACAAAAGTTTATTGAAAAATGTCAACAAAATTATGAAAATGGCCAAGTAATAACAACAATAGAAGGGAAAATTGTTATAGAAGAACATCCTACAAATTTTGGTCATATAGATTTAGTAAATAAGGGTGTATCTTTTCCTCCACTAGGACCAGATCAATGGTATGATTCAGATGATCCAAATAAGGTAATGCATTATGGTAGTAGTCGAGTAGATTATTATCCAAGTGATGCAGTTAAAGGAATTGATAAAAATGAAATAATTAACAAAAATATTGCAAATATTAAACCAATCGATGGATTCTTTAAGTTATATAGATATGGATTTAATAAATTAAATAAACCAAATGCAACAGACGAACCAACATTATCAATGTCATTATTTAAGCCAATAATTAATGATAATGGCAAATTAATATCATCCGGAGATTGGTTTAATAGATATTTTTATACACAATTAGCACAAATAATTGCATTTAATTATTATTTCCCAGAAGGTTCTTGTAGAGTTTATTTAGATTGGTATATGTTAGAAAGTTTTAAAAAAGATGATGCATCAACTTTTACAATTTCTCCATTAAATGAAAAAATTTCAGGATCAAATGATTATGAAACAATTATAAATGGAAAACCTAGTATTAATGAATGTTATAAAAGATATGATTTATATAATTCTAGAAACACCATAAATTTTTCAAATGCATGTGAAAAATTTTTATATTATTTTGTAATTTCTTCTAAGATTTATAATACAACAGATACAGATGATCAAATTAAAAAAAATAAAGAGGCTGATTTTTTTATATATAAATTTGATGGAGACTTTACTGAAACAATTGAAGGAAAAATATCTCATATAACTAATGGATATATCGGACAAGCAATGAGATATATTTGTTTAAGACAAGTAAATTATAAATATAATAATGAGTTAATTAAAAGAAATACACATTATATATGGAGAGATGGACATCAAAATCAACCTGGTGTAAATGATGCTGAAATTATAAGAAGTTTTAACACTTCTGTTATGAATTCAACTAATAAAATCTATAATTTAATACCATCGAATATTCATTATAAAGCACCATGGCATAATCATGTAAAATGTGCAAATATTGATACAATTTATGTTCGTAGAAGTGCAATTGCTGGAGTAGTTCAAATGATAAATAAAACTGATAATTCTGAATGGTTTTCAAATAATGTATATTATAATTCAATCGGAATGATTTTTTTATTAGATAACGATAATAAAGTAACACTTAAATACCATAGAGAAAAACAATTAAGAGGTAATAGTATTCTTAAAGGGTATGATTATGGAATTGAAGAATATGCATTTGATACTTTTTTTAAACTTGAATTTTTCAAAAAAAAAAATATATATTTTAATGATAGATTTTCAAATGATGTAATAAAAAATACGGATAATATATTATACAAAGCTTATATTATATTAATTAGATATTTAATAAAAAAAAAAAAAATTAGTAGTGAATCTAGACATGTTGATTGTATTAAAGAAATTGAGTCATTAAGAAATAATCCTCCAACTGATAAAGATGAAAAAAAATGGTTAGGATTTATATTAAGTATATTACCAACAAAATATTTTATACAAGGAACAATATTTAATAAATTTAATGAGACAATATTTAATGAAAAAATAAATATTGATATAATAAAGGAGGACATACCCGATATTAAAAATTTAACATGGGCATATTTGAATAGTATTGGAATTAATTGTAATACTCCAATTATTAATTCAGGAGTAGAATGGTGTACTGATTTATATTTAAAAGATGCTGAACACTGTCCACCAGAAGGTTTCTTTTCTGGATTTTATACTGATAAACCACAAGGATTAAAATATGGTATATTTAGAAATCCTGAAGAATTAAAACAATTAGTTGAATTAATTGATAGAAAACAAGAAATACCTTTATATAAAAATATATTAGAACATATTCCTGAAGAAAGAACAGTATATCGTGGTGGTTATTATCAAAAATATTTAAAATATAAAAATAAATATCTTCAATTAAAAAATCAAATTTAATCATATGTTATTTCTAAATTTCTTTTTTAATAAATTTATAATTTATTAATCATGAAAATATTCTCTGATTTTTGGATTTATATATAATATCATACTCATTACAACAAAAACAATTACATTAATCATCATTGCGGTTTGTTTATTATCATTAGATATATAATAAATGATTGATTCAAGTAGACTCCAAATTGCGAATAAATAAATTATTTCAAAATGGTAAAAAGTAAAGTGATTTTTCTTACTATCAGACATATGTTTATTATTATAATAATATATTATTATATTATTTATTGCGACTATATTGTTTTAAATTATTTATTTTTTTATTATTTAATTCTCCTGGAGTAACTTGATACATGACAATATGTGGTTTATCTTTGTTTTCATCATGGACACCATATATATTAGCTCTTTCTATGGTTGTTCTTTCTAAATTACGATTACTTGCACGACTTTTTAATCTTCTCTCTCTTAATAATTTTCGTTGATATAATATATATCCACCAATTGAACATATTATTAATGCAATAAATCCAACAACACTTCCAATAATTGGAATGTTTTTTTCATCTTGGGCTTTAAGTATTGCACCAATATCTATACTTGGTCTAGCTGTTTCTGTTGTACTTGGTGTTGGAGTAGTTGAACTTGTAAAACTAACTGAGGGAGTTTGAGATGGTGTTTGGGATGCACTTTGAGGAGTATTAGATATTGATGGTGTATTTGATGGAGTTATAGATATTGTTGGCGTATTTGATGGTGTATTTGATTGAGTAGTAAATGGAGTTCCAGTAGAAGTTGAGGTAATACTACTAGTTGGGGATGGAGATGGAGGAACTGATAATTTAAAAGCAACAGATGTTCCTGTATAGGGTGTTGATCCACTTACAAAATCTTGTACACTTATTTGTGCACTATATGTTGAAAATGTATTTGGTGTAAATGATCTTGGAAGATTATAAAAAAATGTGTTATTACCACTAGACATTGATGTAATTGAAGTTCCAACAGTTGTACCTCCTCCTCCACCACTACTTTTAATAGATAGAGTAACAGTTCCAAATTGAGATTGTCCTAAACCTCTCCATGAAATAGTTAAGTTTCTACCATCACACGGTATTGTACTTGCAGTATTTAATTGAGTTAAATTATCATATACATTTATATTCATTAATTTACTTTGTAATACAGTAATATTTTGAATTGTATTTACTATAATAATTGGACTTGTTGTAGATATAGTAATAGGCACATTTGTAGCTAAACCATTTGCTGAATCACTTAATCGTAATCCATAAAATCCATTTGTAATATTTACACCAGCTCCTGTTGTTAATGTTCTTAAAGATACCCCAGGGTATGTTATTTTTAGAAATTCTTTATTATCTATATTTGTTGATGTCCAATTAATACCTATGTTTTGACCTGTATAAAATGTATTACCTGTTTGATCCCATTCAATATAGTTTGGACTAGATACTGTCGCATTTATACTTGCGGTTGAACAATAATCTACCCACCCAAATCCATTTTGTAATGTTCCACATGTTCCAGATGTTTGATCAGCTAAACACCATTTAGATGTTGTATTTGACCAATCATTTTTTAAAGAACATCCAACATTAACTGTTGCACCAGCAGATGGTGCAGTTATAGCAGTTTTTGTTAATGCACATATGCATCCGGTATCAGTTATAATTGTTGAAGTTGTTAATGCCAACAAAGATATAAAATTTAAAAAAGTTAAAAAGTTCATTTATATACTTAACTATGTATATAAATAAATTTCTATATGAAATTTTTACATTTTTATTATATTTTTTTATTCATTATATATGCATCTAATAATTTTGTATCATCAGACATATTATTAATTGTTAAATCATAATTCATAAATCTAACCACAATTTTTATTTTATATAATATGATTTTACACACAATTTCCTTTTTATGTAAAATATTTATATTTTCATCTTCTCCAATTACAAATTTAAAATTATCATCAAATTTAGATAATATCTTATCTAAAATATTTTGAATTTTTTTATTAGACTTATTAATAATTTGTTCTTTTTCACTATACACTATCAATTTATTCTCTTGATCTACAATTTGATCCCATACATCATTAAAACGTTCTTTCATTTGATATTCAGCATCACGAATAATTCCGTAATAGTCATCCAATGATCTTTTTATATTAGATTCCATTTCTAAATATTTTATTTTAATTCGTGAAAAATCTTCTATTATCTTTTCTATCTTACGTAAATTCATTATAATTGTTTTATCTAAACTATTTATATCTGCATTTTTACGTATAAATTTATAAATATTTTCTAATAACATAATTCCTGTATATATTTTATGATTCTCTTCAAATATTTTTGAAACATATACAATATGATATGTTTTTCCATCTTTATCATATCTTTCATAAGAGAATGGTTTTTGATTTTGAATACCAGATTTAGTTGATATAAATAATCCATATCGAATATTACGATAAGATAAATCATATTTGAATTTATCAACTTCATCTTCAGGTACTGTATTATTGTAGTTTTTAACTTCTACAAGAGCTTTTAATCCTGTTGGTGATGTTAATTCTCCATCTGCATTATGAGCAATTCCACGTTTAATATCATAATTATAATCAGGTAATTGAATTTTAATAATATCTTCAATCATTGCTTCTGTGATATTTCCTTTTTTAGTAGATTGATTCAATCCATATAAACTTCTGGTTAAGTCATTTAATGGTTGGATTGTTTCATTTAAGGTATTAACAAGATCATCTTTAACAGTATAATATTCTAAATTATTCGAGACAGAATTAAAATAGGTATTATATCCGAGCCTAAAGATAGTTTGTAATATATTTTGAAAATTCTTTGTATTTTTAATATCTTTTAAATTAGGATATTCAGAAATATTTATAGTTATAGTCTCCATTATATTTTTATATAAAAATCTCTTTATATAAAATTCTTACAATACATAAAATTCGTAAAAAATATCTATATATAATATATATAAATGAGTCAATTATTTTTCCCTAGTAGTTATGGCAATAATAAATTTCCTACATGCCCTGCGTTAATGGAAGACGGCAAAGTTTTTACTGATTACCGTGCCCACAAATTAGGTGATCTTGCGTTAGCAAAAGAATATAAATTAGGAGACAGTCAATCATACCGTCAATTCTTACAAATCAACGGTGATAAATTAATCCGTAATAACAAAAAGGCAATGGAAGTTTATTTTTGCTCACCCAGACCCGACAGAAAGTATGATCCCTTAAATGTTCAAAATTTCAAGGGATATGAAACTGGATCAACATCAACAAAGAATGCAGGTAAATGGTAAATTATTTAAATATTTATTAAAATATTTAGATTTTATATGTTAAAAATTGAATCATTGGATAAAATTGTTTTAAGAAAATTATTTACACTTGGAATTATTATAATTGAATCATATCGTGTTTTTACTGGAACATTATTAATTGTATTTGTTTCTGGTGTTTGTGATAATAAAAGATGTCAACCATCTGATAATTTTATAAAAGGTGATACCTTATATAGATGTTGCTTTGGTATAAACATATTAACATTCTTTTCATTCTTATTTTTATATGCAGTTGAAATAAGACGTGAAAATAGATTAAATACATATTTAAATGTTAATAATCATATTCCAACAGATAGTGAAACTGTTGGAAAAATAATAGAAAAATTAACAGATGAAAGAAAAGATAAAATTTTAAAATTAAATAGACAATATCAATATTGTGGATATATTGTAATTTTTCTATTTATTATAAATACAATTTTTAGTGCTTATATAATTGCATCACAATTTTTTGATAATAGTACACCATTAATATTTTTAACAAGTACATTATTTATTAGTACAAAATTATATGATATATATAAAACTGTTAATACTGATAAAAATGTTTTTTATTCAGCATATATTAAACAAAAAGCACAATATAATGATGTTAATATAAATAAATCTAGGCAATTAGTAGAAATTGGAAGTAGTGAGCAACCACTTGTTATTATAACCAAATAATTTAACATGATCTCCAATATTTGATAATACAAGTGATGATTGTTTACATGTAATATTAGATAAAATTAAATTTGCATAATATGGAGAACTATTTGCCCCAATAACCATTTCTACATATTTTCCGTCGTATCCTGTTGAAGCAGGTAAGTCTATATTTGCATTTACACTATTAATATTTATGATTGATAATTTACCATTTAAAAATATAGAAGGTGTTGAATATGTACTTGTTGTAATATCATTATATGTTGGTATTAATTCATTAATATTTTGATTAATAACTACCCATTTACTACTATAACTACATAAAGATACAGAATCACCTTTTGATTGTAAAACAATATTAGATGTATTTGTTGCAGAAATGTTTGATAATGGTGATTTCAAATCCAGATTTAAATATTGATTTGCAGATACACCTATAACTGATAATTCCATAATTTGACCATTAGTAGATGTTGGAGCAGGTAATATAAGATTACTTGTTTGATCGACATTAATTAAATTTAAATAGTTTTTTTGTAATGATGTTGGATCTAATGTTGAACTATTTAATGAATTTGGTATGAATCCTAAGTTACCTGAATGTGTTAAACTAAATGTTGGATTATCAGTCCCAACACCTACTAACATATCTGAATAAATAATATTATCATTTGTTGTTGATTGTGTAGTAAATTTCCATCCTCTGTTAGAAATTGCAAATACTGGTCCAGAGGCTTTTTTACCTATTATACATACATCAATATTTGGCAGAAATCCAAGATTTACTATATCTGCAGAATAAATATTACAATTTGAAGTTGTTTTATTTAATACTGCAAATCTACTTGTTGTTATATTTGATTCTACAAATACTGTTGGTGTATCAGAACTATCAAATATACCATCATAATTAATAATTAAATTACCATTGGATACATATGGTGGTGTTGTTGAAAATGCAGAAGGTAATTGATTTAATGACGGGTATAATACAGTAGCATTACTAGTATATGAAAAACGTATAACATGTAGATTGTTTTCATTAGAATTCAAAGGTTTAAAATATGACATAATATTAATAATAATTTTTTTTTATATTATAGATATTATGAGTAAATACTTAGAAAAAAGTACTATTAATTATTCTAATTTTTCGAATCCAGGAACTAAATCTTATGCTCCTACAATTAATGAAGAATTAAAAAGTTTTATTTTTAGTAATATTGGATCAAATTATCAAATATTATATGATAAAATTACACCAGATGTTAAGTTAACATTTACAGATTCTGAGAATAATTCTGTTACCCATAAACTATTAACTATAGATGATAAACTAGTTAGTGAAAAAGAAAAAATAGAATTATTAAAATTTTTTATTAGTAGAGGAGCACCGATTAATACATATAATAAACTTAAATTAACACCATTACATTTAGCAATTATAAATGGAAATCTAGATATAGTTAAATTTTTAATTGAATATGGTGCAAATGTAAATGCAGAAACAACTAATAAAATGTTACCAATTCATTTAGCATTAAAAACTAAAATAGAAGCATGTGAAGAACTAGTGATACCAAAAGAATTTTTTAAAGATGATAAAAAAGACAAAAATCAATTAACTATTGCTCTTATAAAAAGAATTAAAGAATGTTTTGATCCAAAATGGATTGATATATTTAATGCTTTTTTTGTAAATTGTCATGTAAAAGTCCCAGTAAATGAAAGAATTGCAGAAATCCAAAATAATATTCAATCAAATTATGGAGAAGTTAATAGTAATATTTTAAAAGAAGTTAATACTTTAATAGAAAATTATAAAAGAGCTTTACATATTATTTATAAGGATAATGATAGAGTTGATACAGAATGTATTATTGATCCTAATTCTGAAATGTATGTAAAGAATATTAATTTAATACCTCCTCCAGTACCTGCTGCAGTTCCAGCAGTATCAGGTACTATACCAACAGATAATATTATAACTCATATTACTCCAGCAAATGTTAAAGACTTATTTGATGATAATATCAATGATCTTCGTACGCTTATAATAAAAGATTTATTAAAAAGAATTATTATTCTAAATGCAGATCCATCATTAGATGACCTTTTTCTCACATATAATATATCAGGTCAAGATCTTCAAAGATTTAAACAAGAAACAATTATAACATATGCTAATAAAATGGTTGTTAACTTAATAGATTATTATAAAACTTATTATGCATATGAAATATTAAGAAATACTAAATTAGGTAATATAAAACAAATAGATGATCATTTAAGAGGTCAATTCAACATGGATATTCTAAAATTAAAAGCATTAAATATTAAAAAAAGTGGAGATCCTGCAAGTGAAATCTTTATGAATGAAATTAGTAAGAAGAAAAATTATTATTATAATTATAATTATAATTCAAATGATGAAGCATTTATATGTTATAAAAATAATGTTGAAATAGTTAAATTATTATTATCAAAAAATTCAATATATTTACATCCAGATGGTGATGGTAATAACATATTACATTATTTAGTTAATTTAGAAAATAAAAATTTATTCCATGAATTATATGAAAAATTTATAATAAAGAATCGCGAAGGTATACAAAATCTTAAAAATATTAAGAATTTACATAATTTAATACCTTTAGAAATAATAAAAAATAATATTAATAACAATAAAATTAATTTTTATGGTAATACACCTACAACACCGTTATATGCAAATATTTATTCAAGTGATATAATGAATAAATTAAAAAATAATGGTGAATTATTAAATATAATACCAAAAAATGCTATATCAATGTTTAATGATTTATTTATAATATATAATTTAGAAAATGTGAATACAGATATATTTAATCCTAAGAATGCATTGCCAAGTCTTATCTATAATAAAAATCAATTATGGCCTTTAAGTGAACTTACAAATAATTTAAAAATTTCTAAACAATTAAAAGTATATAATATTAATAGATATAGACAAGATAAAAACATAGAATCAAATCAATTTTATGAAAGATTTTGTAATACACTTGTTCATACAATAACATTACATTTTTCAATAGTGTTTTACGATATGATTAAAAAATTTTTAATTGATATAAATAAAGATACACTTGGATTTAATGAAAATATGTTAGATGAATTTAAAATAAAAATTTTTGATTTTGATCCAACATATAAAAAACAAAATTTAGCACAAAATATAATTTTAAATTTATATACATATAAATATAATAGTTTAATTTCACAAAATAGCACAATGACATCATTAACATTTATATTAGAAGAAAAATTAAATTATATTAGAGGACTAATTCCGAATGAACCAAATCCTCATTATTCTCAATATATTGCTCAACGTGATAAAATAATAAATTATTGTAATCAGTATTTTGATACATTCAAAGATAAAATACATTTATTTTTAGTAAATTATGTAAAATTTCAAGAATTACAATATAGTTTACAAAAAATAGAAGAAGAACTTAAAGCTTAAGTTGCTGTTTAATAATATTAATTTCATTTTCCAACATTTTTATTTTTGCTAATAATATTGGAATAAATCCTATATAGTTGACAGTTTCACCGTTTGATAACATTGGATATATATTTGCTACTTCATGCGCTAAAAAACCAAAGTTATTACTATCATTTGCTTTTAAATCGAAGTTGTAAGATTTTATTTTACTTAATTCATTTATTTCATTTTCAGTAATTTCTCTAATATTTTTCTTTTTATTTACATTTGATGTTACGTATATACTTGAACATGAAATGTTTCCGTCAACTTGTAATAATACATCTATTAAGTTTGTATAATCGTGAATTATAAATGATCCAAGATTTAAAACACTATTATAATCTGCGGTTAAAACAGTTTTATTATTATAGTTTAAATAATCTGTATTTGGATCACTCAATAATGGTTTATTATTTAATAAAATAAGATTAGAAATTATAGTACCTTGTGCATTAATATCACTATATGCATTAATTATACCATATACATTGGCGTTTTGATTAACTACTAAATTACCATATATATTTGCGTCATATCTTACAATTACATTTGAGTATGCATTTAAGTTACCATATATGTTTGCATTTTTTACAACAACTAAATTACCATAAATATTTGAATCATATGTTACGTGGAGATTACTATATGCATTAAGATTACCATAAATATTTGCATTTTTTACAACAACTAAATTACCATATATATTTGAATCATATGTTACTAGTAAATTAGAATATGCATAAACATTACCATATATATTTGCATTTTTTACGACAACTAAGTTACCATATATATTTGAATCATATGTTACTAATAAGTTGGAATATGCTTTAAGATTGCCATAGATATTCGCATCTTTAACAACAACTAAATTACCATATATATTTGAATCATATGTTACTAATAAGTTTGAAAATGCATTAAGATTGCCATATATATTTGCATTTTTAACAACAACTAAATTACCATATATATTTGAATCATATGTTACTAATAAATTTGAATATGCGTTTATATTGCCATATACATTTGCATCTTTAACAACAACTAAATTACCGTAGATATTGGAATCATATATTACATGTAGATTACTATAGGCTTTGAGATTACCATATATATTAGCATCTTTAACAACAACTAAGTTACCATATATGTTAGAATCATATGTAACTAATAAGTTTGAAAATGCATAAACATTACCATAAATATTTGAATTAAATGATACATTTAAATTTTTTAATGCATTTATATTTCCATAGATATTAGCATCTTTAACAACAAATAAATTACCATTTATATTAGAATTATTGGTAACATTTAAATTTTTAAATGCATTTATATTTCCATATACATTTGCATCTTTAACAACAAATAAATTACCATATATGTTTGAATTAAATGTTACAATTAAGTTACTATATGCATAAAGATTACCATATATATTAGCATTTTTAACAACTACTAAATTTCCATATATATTTGAGTTATATGTTACTAGTAAGTTTGAAAATGCATACAAATTACCATAAACATTCGCATTTTTACCAACAATTAAATTACCGTATATATTTGAATCATATGTTACTAATAAGTTACTATAGGCTTTAAGATTTCCATATATATTCGCATCTTTAACAATAACTAAATTACCATATATATTTGAATCATATGTAACTAATAAGTTTGAATAGGCATAAACATTCCCATATACGTTAGTATCTTGAACAACAACTAAATTACCGTAGATATTTGATTCACTTATGACAATTAAATTACCATATGCATAAACATTACCATATACATTTGCATCTTGTACAACTACTAAATTACCATTTATATTTGAATCATATTCTATAAATAAATTACTACTTCCATTTATATTACCATATACAAATGCATCATTATTAACAATTAAGTTAGTAGTATATATACTAGTAATTATCGTATTACTTATATAAAGATTTCCATATACATTTACATTCATACCTACATCTAAATTACCAGCTATATTTGAATTATACGATACAAATAAATTACTAAATGTTTTTATATTACCATACACATTCGTATCTTTAACAACAACTAAATTACCATATATATTTGAATCATATTTTACTAATAAATTACTATATGCATACACATTACCATATACATTCGCATCTTTTACAACTACTAAATTACCATATATATTTGAATCATAAGTTACTAATAAATTACTATATGCATACACATTACCATATACATTCGCATCTTTTACAACTACTAAATTACCGTATATATTTGAATCATAAGTTACTAATAAATTACTATATGCATAAACATTACCATATACATTCGCATCTTTTACAACAACTAAATTACCATATATATTTGAGTCATATGTTACTAATAAATTACTATATGCATACACATTACCATATACATTAGCATCATGTACAACAACTAAATTACCATATATGTTTGAATCATTGGTAACTAATAAGTTTGAATAAGCATAAACATTACCATATACATTAGCATCTTGTACAACTACTAAATTACCGTAGATGTTAGAATCATAAGTGACTAATAAGTTAGAATAGGCATAAACATTACCATATACATTTGCATTTTTTAGAACAACTAAATTACCGTAGATGTTAGAATCATAAGTGACTAATAAGTTTGAATAAGCATAAACATTACCATATACATTTGCATTTTTTACAACTACTAAATTACCATATATATTGGAATCATAAGTAACTAATAAGTTAGAATATGCATAAACATTACCATATACATTCGCATCTTGTACAACAACTAAATTACCGTAGATGTTAGAATCATATGTGACTAATAAGTTTGAATAAGCATAAACATTACCATATACATTTGCATCTTTACCAACAATTAAATTACCGTATATGTTAGAATCATATGTTACTAATAAATTACTATATGCATAAACATTACCATATACATTTGCATCTTTAACAACCACTAAATTACCGTATATATTTGAATCATGTGTGACTAATAAGTTTGAATAAGCATAAACATTACCATATATATTCGCATTTTTTACAACTACTAAATTACCATATATATTAGAATCATATTTGACTAATAAGTTAGAATAGGCATAAACATTACCATATACATTTGCATTTTTTCCAATTATTAGATTACCATGTATATTTGAATCATATGTGACTAATAAATTACTATATGCATACACATTACCATATACATTCGCATCTTTTACAACAACTAAATTACCGTATATATTTGAATCATAAGTTACTAATAAATTTGAATATGCATACACATTACCATAGACATTCGCATCTTGGACAACAACTAGATTACCATATATGTTGGAATCATAAGTTACTAATAAATTTGAATATGCATAAATATTACCATATACATTGGCATCTTGTACAACAACTAAATTTCCGTATATATTTGAATCGTATGTGACTAATAAATTACTATATGCATAAACATTGCCATATATATTAGCATCTTGTACAACTACTAAATTACCGTATATATTAGAATCATAAGTTACTAATAAATTTGAATATGCATATACATTACCGTATACATTCGCATCTTGTACAACAACTGAATTACCATATATTTTTGAATCATATGTTACTAATAAGTTTGAATATGCATAAATATTACCATATATATTCGCATCTTTAACAACAACTAAATTACCATATATATTTGAATCATATTTTACTAATAAATTACTATATGCATACACATTACCATATACATTCGCATCTTTCACAACAACTAAATTACCAATTATATTTGAATCATATAATACTGTTAAGTTTGAATATGCATAAACATTACCATATACATTCGCATCTTGTACAACAACTAAATTACCATATATATTTGAATCATAAGTTACTAATAAATTACTATATGCATAAACATTACCATATACATTTGCATCTTGTATAACAACTAAATTACCATATATATTTGAATCATTAGTAATTAATAAGTTTGAATATACATAAACATTACCATATACATTCGCATCTTTTACAACAACTAAATTACCGTAGATATTAGAATCATTTTTGACTAATAAATTAGAATAGGCATAAACATTTCCATATATATTCGCATCTTTCATAACCACTAAATTACCATTTATATTGGAATCGTATTTAATTAATAAATTGGAATATGCATAAACATTACCATATACATTAGCATCTTGAACAACAACTAAATTACCATATATATTGGAATCATATGTTACTAATAAATTTGAATATGCATAAACATTACCATATACATTAGCATCTTGGACAACAATTAAATTACCGTATATATTGGAATCATATGTTACAATTAAATTTGAATAGGCGTTTATATTTCCATATACATTGGCATCTTGTACAACAACTAAATTACCATATATGTTAGAATCATATGTGACTACTAAATTTGAATACGCATAAAAATTACCATATACACTAGTATCTTGTACAACAGCTAAATTACCATATATTTTTGAATCATATGTGACTAATAAATTTGAATAGGCATTTATATTACCATATACACTAGTATCTTGTACAACAACTAAATTACCGTGTATATTGGAATCATTTGTTACTAATAAATTAGAATAAGCGTAAATATTACCATATATATTAGCATCTTGTACAACCACTAAATTACCATATATATTGGAATCATATGTTACTAATAAATTACTATATGTATATATATTACCATATACATTAGCATCTTGTACAACAACTAAATTACCGTAGATGTTAGAATCATATGTGACTAATAAGTTAGAATATGCATAAATATTACCATACACATTTGCATCTTTACCAACAATTAAATTACCATATATATTTGAATCATTTGTAACTAATAAATTACTATATGCATAAATATTACCATATACGTTAGCATCTTGAACAACAACTAAATTACCATATATATTGGAATCATAAGTAACTAATAAGTTAGAATAAGCATAAACATTACCATATACATTAGCATCTTGTACAACTACTAAATTACCGTATATGTTAGAATCATTTGTAACTAATAAATTAGAATAAGCATAAACATTACCATATACATTCGCGTCTTGTACAACAACTAAATTACCATATATGTTAGAATCATATGTGACTAATAAGTTAGAATATGCATATACATTACCATATACATTCGCATCTTGACCAATCATTAAATTACCAGATATATTAGCATCATATGTTACTAATAAGTTTGAAAATGCATATACATTACCATATATGTTTGCATCTTGAGTTATTGTTAAACTTCCTTCTACATTTGAATTTCCAGTTAATATATTACTTGCATACCATTTTCCTTTTACGGTTAAATCATATTCAATTAATAAATTACCGTATGCAAACACATTACCATATATATTCGCATCTTGGACAACTACTAAATTACCATGTATGTTAGAATCATATGTGACTAATAAATTACTATATGCATTAATATTACCATATACATTGGCATCTTGTACAACAACTAAATTACCGTATATATTGGAATCATATGTTACTAATAAATTAGAATATGCATAAACATTACCATATACATTTGCATCTTGTACAACTACTAAATTACCATGTATATTTGAATCATATGTGACTAGTAAATTTGAATATGCGTTAATATTACCATAGACATTAGCATCTTGAACAACAACTAGATTACCATGTATGTTGGAATCATATGTGACTAGTAAATTTGAATATGCATTAATATTACCATATATGTTAGCATCTTGTACAACAACTAAATTACCATATATATTGGAATCATATGTTACTAATAAATTTGAATATGCATAAACATTACCATATACATTTGCATCTTGTACAACTATTAAATTACCATGTATATTAGAATCATATGTTACAATTAAGTTTGAATATGCGTTTATATTACCATATACATTCGCATCTTGTACAACAACTAAATTACCGTATATATTTGAATCATATGTGACTAATAAATTAGAATATGCGTAAAGATTACCATATACATTAGCATCTTGTACAACAACTAAATTACCATATATATTTGAATCATATGTAACTAATAAATTAGAATATGCATAAATATTTCCATATACATTTGCATCTTTACCGACTATTAAATTACCGTATATATTTGAATCATATGTGACTAATAAGTTTGAATATGCATATACATTGCCATATACATTTGCATCTTGTACAACAACTAAATTTCCGTATATATTTGAATCGTATGTGACTAATAAATTACTATATGCATAAATATTACCATAAACGTTTGCATTTTTACCGACTATTAAATTTCCATATATATTTGAATCATATGTTACTAATAAATTTGAATATGCATAAAGATTACCATATACATTCGCATTTTTTAAAACCATTAAATTACCATATATGTTTGAATTAAATGCAACAATTAAGTTTGAATATGCATAAAGATTACCATATATATTTGCATTTTGACGGACTGTTAAATTACCAATGTTTGCTGTATCAAGAATAGTATTTCCTCTAACAGATAATGATACATTGGTAATATTATTACCTTTAATATATAATGCATCATCTATGAATACATTACCATAGATATTTGAATTTTGGTTAATAATTACATTATCATAAATTAATTGACTTAATACTGTTAGATTTCCATCAATAAAGGTATCTTTGTTAATTTCAAATGAATCTGTTTTTGGAATATAACGAATTCTACCAATAATTTCAGGAAGATCACCTCTAAAATTTATATCTACATTAGCTTGTGTTATATTACCCATATTAAATACATTGTGATCATATGTTAAACTGTTTGTAATAGTAAGATCATCAAATTGAGATATTCCAGTAAAATCAGTTTGACCTACAACTACAACACGACCCGTTAAAGTAATTGTTGATCCATTTAAATATAAGGGTCGATTTTGTGTTCCAATAATAAGTCTATTTAATGTATATAATGTAACAATATTTACATCTGTTGGATCTGGTTGAAAATACACATTATTATATGCTAATGTTCTTTTAGTAATATCTTGAGAAAAAAATAGATTATTTATAGATCCTTCAGTAATTTGTAAACGATTTGGTGCATTAATATCTACCAAAGTTTTAGTATATAAACTATTTAATAAATATATATTTTTAACATTTAATGTATCAATTGTTAATGAATTTTGATTTGGAATACTTGCGGTTGTTCCTGAATTATTAGTAATTTGTAATGTTCCTGCAGAATTAGTAGAAGTACCACCTCCTGAATAATTATTGTAATTAATTGGCCTAGACATATTATATATAATAAAAAAAAATGAAAATTTATTATACAGTAATAAAAAAATTATTTGATTTCTTCAAATAATTCAATGGTGAATGATACATTTATATTATTAAAATCATATAATAGTCCATCAGCAGTATAGAAAAATATTTCTAATTCACTTAGTGAAATAATTGTATTTAAAAATTCTTCACCAATTTGAATAAAATCATTATAAATAACATTGTTTGGATTACCCGAAAGTAATAATTTTGCAAATATATTTTTAATACCTTGGATATCAATTGAATCTTTAAAAATATAATTTAATGTTAAATATATATAATTATCACCATTAAAATTAAGTAATGCAGTATTTATGATACTTGGATTTTGTATACCAAGAGTATTTAAATTAGAATCTAATTCATATTCTATGGTATTCGAAATTTTTTTTGAATATATTGTTATTGCATTATAATCCCCAACATTACGAAATCCAAGTAAATTACCAATTGTTCCAACTCTATCAAATAATAAACGTGTTTGTAAAGGTGTTAAAATATTAATTGCATCTCCACCTCCTGTTGCTGCCGTATATGTACTCGCATTGAATTTTCCTAATTTAATTCGATAGTTATCTACGCTAACAATTTCTTCAATTGTAAAAGTTCCGTTCATTGCACTTGATGGAATTGCTTCTGTATCAACCGCATTATTTATAAAAATTGTATCTCCACTATTTAATTTATGATTTGGATGATTTACAATAATACGAGTAAATCCATCAGAGAAATTATATGTTGACTTTGTGATAGCTTGAGTCAAAATAACTGTTGTATAATAACTAATTTCAAATTTATTACTATTTTGATTAATATTTACAGTTGCAAAATGGTCATTTAAATAAATAATTTTTGATGTATTGACAGTTATTTGTTCTTGTCTTGGTGTTGCAACTATTTGTGCTTGAATTTCAGTTGCTAAATCATCAATAGAATAATTTCCTTCTGTAATATTTATACTATATTCTATTGAATTATCATCAACATTTTGCCAATATAATAAATTATTTTGTTTTGAAATAGGAGATGATCTTATCATTTTTTCAGTATTTGGTATTTCAGTTGATAACAATCTAATTTTTTTAACATTATTAAAATTTCTACCTAAACTATATTTAAAATGATTTGCATCTGGAAATCCTTCTATTACATTAACAATTTTACTTATTATTATATTACTACCACCAATACCGGTAGCATTTTGTAATGATGTTAAAGTTATATTATTTGTTAATCCAATAGTTGCTTTTAAAGGAAGTTTTACTTGATAATAATCTTGAGAAATTATATTTGTAATATTTAATGAAGATTGCGCTTGATTTATACTAATTGGATAATCTGAATTAATATTACTTAATGGAACACCGTTTAATGAATATAAATTAATATCACATACACTGTTATTATTGATAGTTGGTTTAATATTTATTTTTATGTAAAAAAAATTATTTGTAGCAATATTAGTACCATCTGTAAAATAAATATTTTGAATTTTATTTATATAATTAATGTTAATATTATCAAAAACTGTATTATTTGTATTATTACCTACAAAATTTTGTATTAAAATAATATAATTATACAATTGATTTAAATTATGATTCATTAATTCAATTCTAACATAATAATTATCTTTTTCAAATGATATTTTTACATTTTGTAATTGTACAGTTACATTTTTAATAATTATATTATCACCATAACTATAACCATGTGATGGATCATAAATTGTTAATAAATTTGATCCTGCTTGAAAATAAAATGGATTATCAGTTAAAAAATGTTGATTTGAATCTAAAATATTTTTTGGATATTTATTACGATAAAATGAATCAATATTTATTCTTGTTGTTTTATATTTTTCAGAAGTAGTTGTTATTGGAATTATTTTTCTTCTTGTATATTCACTTAAATCTATTCCATTTGAATTTGTTGGACGAGACCTTTGATTGCTGAGATATTCATCTTTTGAATTATAATAATTTGTATCAATTTGATTATCCTTTTGTTGATATAAGTTTTGTCTTGTATAATTGTTTGTATCAACAAAATTATTTTTAATAAGTCTATTATTTTTTTCATCTAAATTTGTTTTAATTGTTGAAAAGTTTAAATTCGTTTTTTCCATAAAATAATTTAGTTAATAATTCTTAAAATTAAATTTCTATATTATTAATATATATACATAATGAGTTCTAATCCAGTAATCGGAGGTAAACGTCGCAGAGGATCAAAGAAAAGCTCTAAAAGAGGTGGTAACATGCCAATGAACATGCCAATGAACATGCCAATGAACATGCCAATGAATATGCCAATGAACATGCCAATGAACATGCCAATGAACATGCCCCAAAACATGCCAATGAACATGCCCCAAAACATGCCCCAAAATGTACCAATGATGGGAGGTAAACGTAGACGCGCATCCAAGAAGGGATCCAAAAAGGGAGGTAATGTACCCGCAAATGTACCTGCCAACATGCCTGGTGGACGCAGACGCCGTTCATCCAAGAAGGGATCCAAGAAGGGATCCAGAAAGGGAGGTGAAGTACCTGCAAATCTCCCCGGAAATGTTCCAGCAAACATGCCCGGAGGACGCAGACGCCGTTCATCCAAGAAGGCATCCAAGAAGGGATCCAGAAAGGGAGGTGAAGTACCTGCAAATCTCCCCGGAAATGTTCCAGCAAACATGCCCGGAGGACGCAGACGCCGCTCATCCAAGAAGGGATCCAAGAAGGGATCCAAGAAGGGATCCAAGAAGGGAGGTGAAGTACCCGCCAACCAAACAACTGGAGGACGCAGACGCCGCTCATCCAAGAAGGGATCCAAGAAGGGATCCAGAAAGGGAGGTGAACTACCCGCCAACCAAACAACTGGAGGACGCAGACGCCGCTCATCCAAGAAGGGATCCAAGAAGGGAGGTGAAGTACCTGCAAACCAAACAACTGGAGGACGCAGACGCCGCTCATCC